>JAABUO010000989.1_pt1 | contig 41136 bp, 47 predicted proteins | sample 5559291 | NCBI WGS metagenome assembly JAABUO01 (sample SAMN10711878, study PRJNA513372) | rock metagenome | isolation source: Antarctica rocks | place: Antarctica: Victoria Land, Finger Mt sud
TAGATAAGCAGAAACAGGCTAGGCAGAAGGGAGGAAGTGGCAAGCTGTACTGTTGTTTTGTGGATTTCAAAAAAGCGTTCGATACTGTACCGCGTGCTTTGCTGTGGCAGGTGCTAGAAGACCTGGGGAAACATAGGAACCGGTGCCTTCTGTTGGTCAACGTTCGTGGCAAAACAAGACAGCTGTAATCTGTAGTATCCAGTTTATGCAGCAACACAGTGTGCTATCAGCAAGAGCCAGAACATAAGAAGCACCAAAAACCTGCTGCCTGGACAAGCTTCCCTCTGACAGAGGGAGAGCCTGTTCAGTCAGCAACCTTCTGTTTTCTGTGCAACCTGTTGCATATGCACAAGAGTGCAGTGGACTTACTATTTCAGAAATTTTTGGCAGAGTTTGGTGCCTTCTGACGGCTGACATATCATGACTGGGACTGATCATGATCTTGCAGTACAAAGTACAGGATCTTGTATTTTTGTATCGGTGCTGTCGTGGACAAGCATTCAAAATGTTGCAGTACCCCCTTCTGTTGGAAGGATCGACATGTACCAGATGTAATGCTGAGCGCTTGCTAGGCGTGCACGTATGTCTGAGGCTGAATATAAAGTATTGCTTTGTTACGGGCCATGCCAGTTGCACCGCTTTGCATGAGCTCATTAGGCTGACCAGCATGCAGAATGTGTGCCAGGTCAAGCATCAGAAAGACATCAGAACGCAGGACAAAACGCAAAAGGCGCTGTGCAGAGCACACACTCAAGCAGGCTCGCTTTGTGCTGAAATACATGATTTGCAAGCTTAAGCTGATCGATGTCAGGAACAAGTTGTGAACTTCAGGCCACACTGCAAAGCTTGCATCTTTTTGTTTGGTGAACAGAGGCAATGACAACCTGGTTTGACTACTGAGTCCTATCATTGTGTGGCCTGCAATGACCGGAATGGGCTACCACAACACACAACACTGCCAAATTTTATGACAGGAATGAGGCAGAATGGCATGTAGCTGATGGCCGCATTAGGCCTTGCTAGACCTTGCATTTAAGAGTAGCCAATGCTTTTCCAACCCTTCTTTTCAAGCTCCAATCTGATAGCTTTGATTCGCTTTCGGTTGATGTCTCCATCACTCTCACCAATGCGCGATGCACTGCGGTACTCACAAATGCCATCTTTCTGCTTGTTTGCTGGAAACCAGAATTCGACATCATCAATGAAACCAAAGGTAGGAGACTGAAACTCAGCGTACAGGTAGTCATCAGTCTGCTGGATGACTGTGGAAGTGAAGTTGTCTGGCTTAATGACTGCCACCTGCAAACGCACAAGTGTTTTACTCAGTTCTGCACAGCATGCATTGCTGAATCAATTTAACAAGACAACTGATCATTTGTCATCAACTTTGCCGACCCTGGCAATGTTCAGCCATTATATGACGATGGCGAACACACATGGAGTCTCACATGAGATCTGATGCTGTATGTGGATCACTGCAGTAAATTCCATAAACATTTACACCCCTGAAGGCAAAAGATGGCAAAAGCACAGCACCGTACCACTGACTTCAGTTCATCCATGGCCTGCTGCTGGCTAACAGCTTTGTTCCGGCCACGCCCAGGGATGGGGTTGTAGGTCCTGCAGTATCAGCCTCAAACCGGTTGCTGCTTGACGTGTACGCTTGCAGTGAGTATGTAGTGCAACAACCATCAGGGCTGTTGTGAACCCATGCAATGCCTACCATTGAGGGATATAATGACTTTTGCCGCCATTGACGTCTTCACTCATGTTGGCTTCTTCTGCTGTGGAAATGCAGTTTGGTCTTGAAGGACACAGTCCCAGCGAGGGTGTGCCATACATGTCTTGCACACCTGCAAGGAGGCAGCAAATTGTGCCCAGCAGTAACAGCGTCAAGACTGCCGTCAGATTTTTGAAATGCCCTGCCGATGACGAACTGCAAGAAGTTTTTATGTTGTCACAAACAGCAAAAGCACATGCCATGTGTACTGCTTGTGTACCTAGCTTCTGCGGTCTGGGGGCAGCCCCGAATGTGAACAGAGCCCCGAGGACACCCACGTTCACGCTGTGCAACACCAGCTCCCTGTACAGCGGAAAAAGGTCACGGGAAGCCACCCACATGCCTTATCTGCTTTTACTAGCCTGTGCTCTCGCACCTACGACTTTCTGCATGAACCGACACGACGCGCAAGCGACAAGGCTTGTGTTGACCATTTGACTTGAACGTGCAGGATGCATTGAACCTTGCCGGTCGGACGCCGAGAGCCCCGGTCAACATGCCTGGCATTTGCTTCTGCAGTCAAGATGCTCTGAGGTTCATGGGCTGTGGTGCGGTGCGGCCTGGCTGGAGAGGAACGCTCGACAACCCATGTGACATCAGGAGAAAACGAGTGTAATTCGGTGCTGTAGTCATCACAAAAGATATGACCATGCTGAGCACAACTTACATTGTGGCCATACCACTATACCAGTTTCAGCATTCTGCCAATTTTGAGCAACACATTTCTGCATGTCAGGTGGCCAAAAACTTGTGGAAACTCGTGCCATTGTAGCTCTGCAACATGCGATAGGGCCGTGCAAGCTCCATTTCCCCTCAGCACTGCAAGCCAGGCCGCAAAGCGTGCTGTGCACATTGCGCTTAAACTGCATCTTACTCAACAGCATAGTCACATGCATGGGCATCTTTGAATTTTCGAACACAGCATGCATGTCCGCCACACCGATTGTACAAGTCATCTCTTGCGCACTAACGCACCCACGCAGTAACGCATTTACGCTCTGCATGTTGCGCACATGCGCTGCTATTTTGCCAGAATAGACTCGCGCTGTTGAAACTTCCACACACTGTTTGGCCAGGCATGGAATCTGCCACTCTCGACTTTGTGTCCGCCCATGCCCCAGGCATGGCAGGAATTGGCTACGCTGGCAAAAGCGATAGTTTGAACGTCATATCCTGTGGGCAAGATGGCCAGCTGTGCACTCAAAAGGCAGATGACTTGTCTGACAAGATCACCAAAAGCATGCAAGCTGAAGCTGTAGCATGTCACTGTTTGGCAGTTAGCCCAATGCAAGACAACTTTGCAGTTGGGGACCAGGCGCACTTCGTGAAGGTATACTGCTGCATCTGCGACTCTACAAGTTGCTAATTGCCTAGTACGTAAGTGCATAGAGGGTATCCATGCATGTGCAGATCTACAAGCTTCCAGATGGTACCTTTAACAGTGTAGCAACCAGGTTCAGTCTGCCAGTGCGTGCTCTTGCATACAGCCCAAGTGGAACTAATCTGGCCGCAGCCGGGGATGATGAAGGCATCAAGCTCATCAGCGCTGCAGAAAGCAAGGTACGTGGTCTGCCTTATGAACAGCTGAAATGCAAAAACCCTCAGGACTATGCTGTGCGACCAGCTCAAACACAGAGGAAGCTGTGTAATGGCCATCTCTTGTCGACCAGTTTGTTGGTGTGATTTGGCGTTTGTACAGAGATTGCTGAGCCAGCAACAGCTGCCACAAATGTCACAGGTCTTTCGGACTCTGCGAGCTGGTGCCTATACCCGGAGTCTTGCATTTGACCCTGAAAGTGAGTTCCTGGCGTCTGTATCAGCAGAAGGCACCCTTCAGATCTGGGATATGGCAGATGGCAAAGTGAAGTATGCTCAGAAGAGAGTTGCACCAAAGGTGGCATCTTGTTGCATCTCTGCCTTGCTATCCTTCTACGCTGCGCCAACGTTTGCATCAGCTTTGCAGCAACCAATTGTCAGGATACACCATGCTGACACAGACGCAGCACTTCAAGTGACTTGCCTACTGCTGTCATGCAATGCTGATCGATTTTCAACTGTTTAATCTTGTTCAAACAATTGACAGCTGGTCACCAATGTACCCTATGTCAGTCACACAGCCTACGCTCGTGTGCCATGCATGTGCTGCATGAGTCAGCACACGCTCACTCTGACCTACACCAGCTATGCGTACGCTGTTATCCCAAGCCAGGTAACCGTTCTGCAGCATCATCATCTTCACAGTGGCTAAAACATATGACGCCCTTGCTGACTCACTGTGCAACACATGGACTGCTGATGACACATTGTGAGAGGGGCAGGCATGAGCAATATGACATGCGTGATGTGTCCAGGTAGATGTGACTTCTGCCAGGCGTAGCGGCACTGCATGGCATCCTGATGGTGGCAGCCTGTTGGCCGTACCCGGCACAGACAACGATGTCTCCATGTTTGAGCGCCTATCCTGGTCAGTAGCCTTCAGCCTCAAAGGGCCCCATTCAGCCCCCATCAATCTGGTCTCCTTCTCACCCAATGGTAAGCTGGCAGCTGCACTTTGCAAGCTACTTGTGGCCCAAATGCTGGTATCTGACTTCGAGCTCAAGAATCCCTTTGCATGTGGGCTTTGTTTCCAATGGTCAGCTGGGCAGCTTCATTGTCTGAGTTGCTCACTTGACACTGCTGGTCAATTGCCTGCAACTTCCCCTTCCATACTGAATCCACCTCCTGACATCGATGGACAGACAGGCTTAGATCGTGCTTCAGCAGCAAAGCACTGACTGCCTGCAGGGCTGTATTTGGTCAGTGCCGGTACAGACAGCGTACTGGTTCTCTGGGATGTCAGCCAGCGCAAAGCCTTGAATCAACGCAGCACCCCAGCCACCATTTCTGCAGTCTCTTGGCACCCAGACCACAACAGTCTGGCATGCGTCTCTGAAGAGGGCAGTGTTGCTGTCTGGTCTGACATTGTGCCTGGGGATCACCCTGGTCCCCATGTCAGCCCTGACAGCTTGCCTGCCCATGGTGTGGCCTCCCAACAGCAGGGGGGCGGAGAGAGGGCTGGTAGTGTAGACCCCCTAGGTAGGCAAGCACATGTGTGGATGCGCAAGGCATGAGCAACTGAATGCTGAGTTTGAGCACAGGCTGCAGTGTGCATGAAATGAGCTGTTTCAAATTGTGGCCATGCTGTGAGGCACTACTTCCCTCCTGTGAGCGCTTTTGCAAAGGTGTGATGCATGGCACGCTTTTGCGAAGCCTGCTTTAGAATCAGCACGAGCACAGTTGCAGTCTGTTGATAGTGACGTGTCCTTTTGAACATATGCCTCGTAGCAGCTCAATTCACTTTTGCGCAGCTGTCTGTGTCAAAGAGGTTTAAGGCAACCACAGGGCTGACTACAAAGGAAGCAATCAGACAGACAATCAGGAAGTTGCTAGTACAAGAATGCCACATGCTGAACTACCCCCTCCCCCATGATGCACCCACCCTTCCCCAGATTGTACCACACCACATTTGTGCTGCCGAACAGAAGAAGAAGAGCAAGGAATGGACAGCTTTATAGACCATGACATGGAGGATGACATGGCTGGCGATGAAACAGCCCCAGGCAGTGCCACCAAGAGACGCAAAGGCCCTCAGGGAAGGGCAGTCTATGGAATGTCAAGAGGCGCTAGTCCCCAGGCAGCCATTCAGCCAGGCGCAACGCCTTCAGGTGCTGCTATTGTCCAATCCAGCATAACCAGGCAGATGCCTGCATACATTTTTCACCAAACATGCCTGCATCCAGCAACACTGCTTATATGCTTGAGATTATGACTCCGATACTTACACTTCATGACATCACATGCATCCTGACCCAGGGGTGCTGATTCATAGTATGGGTGACCCAGTGTCAGTAAAAGCCTAAATTGATTGACGACAGCTGGATTGGTTCTGTGAATGTTGAATCGACTTGATGATTGCATGAATGAATGAACTCATGCTTGAACATGTGTGTCAACAGGTGACAGCTCTCAGAAGCGCTTCATGGCCTACAATGCCATGGGCTGCATCATCTGCAAGGAAGAAGAGGATTTCAATGTGATGGAGGTGGCCATGCATGACACTAGGGCTCAGCGGCGCCGCATGCCGCATCTCAATGATCTCTACCGCTTCTCCATGGCAGCCCTAGGGGACAGGGTGGGTCCCCCCTCCCTTTCCCCCTCGGTCTCCCCCTCACCTGCATGGGACAGCAATGAACACACACTTGGCATGTATGCATAGCCATGACTGGGCTTGCACTCTTGGGTTTTGTCATCTGCTACTGCTTCCTCTTGCACGTACACCAGTGGTATTGCAGTCAGTAGGCACAGCTGCCTGCAGACATCAGCTCGATTTCCATCACAATGCTCTGCGTCATGACAAGCTGGTCAAGGCAATGGAAATTTTACAGCGAACATTGCTTTGTCTCCTGATAAGTTGTCTCAGTCCTCAGTGGCTCCATGACAGAATAAGCAATGTTAACCTATCAGAAGGCTGCTGCTGCTGCTGTTGCTGCTGCTTGTTTCTGACAGTCATAGTCAAGCTTTGGCTTGTCCTACAGGGTGTGATATATGGCAGCAAATCCAGCAAGGATGCCCCCAGCACGATCATGTATCGGCCCTTTGACAGCTGGGCTGCCAACAGTGACTGGCAGGTCAGTCTCCCGCCAGGGGAGGAGGCCACAGCTGTCACTGCTGGCCACAGCTTCTCAGCTGTGGCCACCTCCCAGCACATGCTCAGAATCTTCTCACCAGCAGGTACTGCATCACTGATGGCTGCTTTGTGCAAAAGACAAGACTTACCTGCAATCATGAATGCATGACTAATGATGATAGAACATTGTAGTATTAGGTCTCCTTGAAAATATTAAACAGGCAGGGTCTGTGCATTGCTCATGCACAGGGACAATTGTGCAGTCCCTCCAGCACCTCTGCAATCTGTTCTGAATAGCAGCAACTGCTTGAATGACCAGGAACTTCAACGTCGGAGCTGCATGTCGATGTGGTGCAATGAGCTGAGTACTTGCTGTTGGTCAGGCATGCTTTTCAATGTGATGTCCAAGGCTGCACAGAATTCCAAAGTCACAGCATTATACCACTGCCTCATTGAAACAATGTTGGGTCCACATGGCCCAATTGATCAGCGCTATCATAACATGTCAGATGTGTCAGATATTTGGCCTGGCACCTTGTGTAGGGCTTCAGAGCTTTGTGATGACTCTGAACGGCCCTGCTGTGGCCCTGGCTGCTCAGGGACACCTTCTTGCCGCGGTGTGGCATGGCAGCCTTCCTGCTAGCACTGATGACCAGAGCCTGCAGTATGCTGTCTTTGATATTAGCCAGCAACAACAGGCAAGATTCCACTGTCCTTTCTGCCTTGTGAGTATCTGCTCGGTGACCAGCACCAGCAAGTCATTGATCAGGCTGTGATGGTCAGCACGTTTTGTGAAAAGACAGGGCCTCAGAAAGGCTAGAAGAGCCTGACATGAACAACAGCTATGATTAGTGGTAAAGCCGTGACAGCAGCGCAGCTCTCTCACTCACTGAGGCTCTGAGAGCAAGCCTTCTTGTCCAAGCGCACAATACAGCATGCACTTCAATCTCATGCTCAAGGGATTGCTCCATCTTCTGACAGATTTTGTCGACACTTCTGCATAGCATACTGCCTGTCTGTAACAAGGCAGCATGACAGGCAGCAGACTGGTTTTGCTCTGCACTGGATGATGCAGCAAAGCAAGGCAATCACAAAATTGTGTGTCAGCTTGGACCACTGACTACAACTTGTTGCAGATGCAGATGCACAGTCTGCATTGAACCAGGCCAGGCCGCAGTACTTGCAGACCAGGCAAGTTGTGTAGCTTCACATCAGCATATTGAGTCATTACCTATGCTTCAAATGCAGGTGCACTGTGGAAGCCTGCCTATCAGTCCAGGCGCGACACTAGCCTGGCTAGGCTTCACTGAGGAGACTCTCCTAGCCTCATATGACTCTGAGGTGACCACAGCACACACTCCAGACACTATATCAGTGGCTGATGCAGAGGCCATGTAACAGCAGTACACTGAGCTGCTCCTTGCAACTCCAAATGATCTGTCAATCTCCGGCACTCATAGTGGAAATGAGTTCAGTGGAATCTGTCCCATGCTGCATACTGCGTGGGCTTTTTGTCATGTCATCATGAGTTGCAAGAAGTGACCTGGCGTGGGCCAGCTCAACATTATTCTCGATAAGTGCTAGCAAGACAGCTGCAGGCTTGCTTGTTTGATGCTGCGATCTAGCGCTTTTACATGGACGACCTGAAAATTGTGGAGATGTGCCATGCGTTGATGCCCTGTCAAACATATATTGACAGCAATACACATGTGTTGAGTAAACAATTCTTTGCTCAAGCATCATGTTCAAACAGGGGTATGCTGCCAGGGCAAACATGTAGCATTGTGCCGCCACTGTGTACTTCAATTAGGTCAGCCGGCAGCACTGTCATGTTACCACCACACTTCAAGAGTCATTTGTCAGCCTGTGGGCTTGCCTCTACACCACAGTCAGGAACAGCTTCTCCCTATGCTTCTTCACCCATCACATGCACATTGTACAGGGCGTGCTCAGATTGCGCACTCAAGAGTACGGCGGCTGCTGGGTTCCAGTCTTTGTCTCAGCACAGCAGCGCAAGAACAGTGAGCTGTACTGGCCTGTCAGTCTGACCATGACTCAGCTGACCTGCATAGTCTGCACTGCCACTCAACCCATACTACAGGTCAGTGCTGCACGCAGCCATCACTACTTTGTTGCAGTGTCCTGACTTGCGAATGAATGGCTTCTGCACAGCATCATCAACAGCATGTTGTCTTGTAGGATGTACAGATGCACCTGAGCAGCTGCAGCCCACATGCTGGCAGCTGTGTTTGCTGTATGGATCTGCCAACTCCTCTGAAGTCTTGACATGTGCACCTTGTGCCTGTCTGCACGCTGATTACCACGGTGCTTAGGACACATGCACCAGCCAGTGTGCTCTGTAGTGCAGCCCGAGATTCATCTTACATGGACAAATCACTGTTGCAGCAACGTGTTGTTAAAGGTGGCACCTCGCCCTGTGCTGACCAACGTGGCACTGCAAGTACCAGTGCTGGCCGCTGATGCTTCCTCGGCGCAGCTGGAAGCAGATTTGCTGAAGTGCAACCTGCAGCTCAACCATTGCTGTCTCCACCTGGCCGAGCTGGTGAGCCTCACATACATCTAGACGCCACAGCTTGCAACACTATTATCCTTGTTACATCTTGTTGTGCGACACGCTCCTACTGAGACAGCACTTGCTGGTATCTTGTGACGCATGTCACAAAGAACTCATCGCTGGCACCTTTTTGAGGGTGGCATGGTAGGGAGGGGACAGCACTGGTACACAGCAGGGCCTGCCAGCCCCCAATGCAGCGTTGGACCAGTGCCTGTCCATGCTTGCAGGACCACAGCTTGGCTTATGTTATGTCAAACACAAGCAAGGAACAAGGTGTCTCTTTGGTATGCCATGCTGTTACTGGTGTGCATGCAGACCAAAGCAGGGGGAACCAGCAGTGATACAGTGCAGAGAGTGGCTACCAGCAGTGCTGCAAAGCATGGCGTAGCTGCCAGTGACAAGGCCTTGGATCACTGCCTGCTGAAATGCTGCTGAGAGGGTGAAACCTCTTGTGTCTGCAGACTGAGGCAGGAGAGAGCAGCAGCGATGCAGAGCAGAGTGTGGCTGCCAGTGAAGTGGCCTTGGACCGATGCCTGCTGAAGCTGTTCAATGCTGCTGTGAGAGGCGACAGGTTACAGCAGGCTTTGGAGGCTGCTTGTCAGCTGTCGCAAGCAAGGTCCTTGGAGGGAGCCATCAAGCTGGCCAATCACAACCGCCAGACTGCCCTGGCTGACAGGATAGCCCTGTTCCTCCAGACAAGACTTGAGCTGGAGGCAGCAGAGGCTGACCAGGTATGAGTGAAGAGTCATGGAGTTTCTGCATGATTCTGTTCAGCTGGACTGCAGGCAATGTCAATGCCAGTCACTGGGTCTGCATGTCTTTGGACATGTGCTGGGTGTCAGATACCATATTTGGGTGCCCACTTGCTTCCAGACCATTCAGTTTGTAAATGCTTGATACGTCCTTGACTGCATGACTGCACAGACAGATGAGGAAGTGGATGGTTGCTATAGAAGTACAGAACACGAAAAAGGATTGCTAGTATATGATGGCATATGCATCCTTGCAGGCCATGAGCCCAGAGTTAGCTGCAATAATGGAGCCTCCAGAGGTGCAGGATGACCCTTCTAGCTCCAGTTCCTCCCAACCACAGGAAAATGCACCTCAAAGCCCAGTTGCTGTGCAGGCTGGTACATCAACAGCAACTGGCCATGCTGCCAGGTGTATGACCCTGGTTTTGGCCTTCGCACTGTCTCCTGCTTTTTTTAACATATCAGGATGTGTAGTTACTGCACTGGCTTTGTGGCAACTGTGGCACAGCTTCTACCACCCATTGGTAGTCCTGCAAAGTATGCACGTTTGTGCTGTGTGGCCTCATGCACATATGGCAAATGCTTTGGGATGCTAAACAAACCATTTGAACTTTGCCCTTGATGACTTGTGCACTGTTTAGATTTGGAACCACATCCGCAAATAAAGATGACTTCTTTTGACATGCAGGAAGCCCCTACTCTCATCAGCAAACACTATGTCCGAAACCAATGCTAGCAGAGATTTATCGTCCAAAAATCCAGGAAAACGCAAAGCTCCACAAGCACAATCTGGCAACCCTTTTGCTCGCGCAAAGGTCTCCAAATCCTGAAATGGCCTTACCAGCAAGCATTAAGTTTGGAACTTGTGAATGTTGTTGCTAATGAAACGACTGAATGAATGAACTTGTAAACGGTTTTGCCAAGAGTTCTGCCCATTTGCAGAAAACGATCATGCAACCTGCGTCCGTGACACTGTCGAAGCGCCTCAATTGACAACCGCTGAGCTAGGTTCAGAAGTTGATGTGAAGTTGACAATGGCCCCCTGAACTTGACACCAGTGAGACTGTTGAGAACCTAAAAGCGGACTTCGGCAGTAATGCTAAGGAAGTTCTTCCAAAGTGTGCCGAGGCAGACGAAATGTGAAGCCGTTGCGGATAAAAAGCTCTCAGTCCTTGCTTGGTGAGCCTTTTCGCTGCTGCCCATCTTGCTCCTAGTCGCTTTTATTGAGATTGTTTCGGAAACTGGTGTGCCTGATAAACGCAGGGGCCGAAATGCGGAAGGCCAGTGTGGTGTCGAGAGTAAGCCAGTGTGTGTAGAGCCCGTGGTGTTGCACAGTCTCGAGTCAGCTGGTGTGCAATCAGTATTAGCTGGCAAAGTCAACTCAGCTGCTATACTAAAGACAGGCGAGGTTTGTACCTGGGGTTGTGGCAAAGCTGGGAAGCTGGGTCATGGCAGTTCAGAAAACTATTCAGAGCCGACGCGGTAAGAGCAATAGACGGATTGTGTTGCATACATGTGTACGTAACAGCACCACCTGAGCCTTCTTGCCTTTTGTCTGCCCAACAATAATCAGCAACATTCAAGGTGCGCACAACCAAAATCTCAAACGCAGCCAAGATTGGCAAGATTGCAAGCCCTTTTGCTGCAGGGTAGAAGCTCTTATTGGACGGGGTGAAATCACATCAGCAGCTTTGGGGTCGCAGCACACCCTCTTCTTAGACAATAAGGGCGCAGTATTCAGCTGCGGTGAAAACAAGGAGGGGCAGTGTGGCTATGGCACCAGCATTGCTGTTCTAGCAAAGCAGAGACGTGAGGAATGGGACATTGGGGCAAACATTGGCCGCATTGCTACAAACCTCAGCAGCAATTCAGTCGGCATGGATGGCCATGGCAATAGCAGTGAGCACCATGCCAGTCAGAAGTCCCAGCACTCTGCGTGGTTCAGTGGGCAGGCATTGAAACCTTTCATTGACCGTGGTGCAAGACAGGCTGAAGTTGAAGAGGCCAGCAGGTACATCTTCAGCATGCAGTCGCCCGTTGTTTCAAATTGTATGCTTGTTAAAAGCTGAAGGACAGGCATTTGAGGGTAATTTGCATGGTTGCAGGAGTCTGGCTTTTCTGTGCGAATGAGACTGTCTTTTGTCTTGCTGCAGACTCATGCAGTATGCTATTGACATTCTGTATGGCCAGACATCAACTCTTCCTGTCCATATTTGCTGAGGTTCAGCCTTAGATCAACACGTCTTGGTTTGTGTTCTGCACCGTTTGCTGTCATAGCTGCAGTCATCACGTCTTGTTCTGAGTGCCATCCTGGACTTGGTGGGATGACATTCACACTCTTACCATGTTTCAGGCTGTTACCATGTTCTCAGGCTGTTACCATGTTCAGGCTGTTATCATGTTCTCAGGCTGTTACCATATTCTCAGACTATTACCATGTTCTCAGACTATTACCATGTTCTCAGACTGTTACCATGTTCTCAGGCTGTTTGAGTTAAGCAAACAAGAGCGGGCCAGATCACATCAGTCAGCTTCCAGCTCGGACTCACATGATTTCAGCTTGGGGGGGAAGAGCCAGTCCAAGCCAGTGTGGGATGCTGCCATGTTTGGCCCCACTGGTCTTCTCCCCGGCCAGTCCCATACCCCCACTCGCATTGGCAGAGACCTTCATGAGTTAGTTGCACAGCATGACCAGGAAAGACAAGCAGGTGAATGCTGCCTCTGGAAACTGTGCTGAAGTGCCTTATGCACCTTATGTGTCAGGTCTCACCATGCACTGAACTATTCTATGCTCATGTCTTGGTGAGTCCACTGCTATGCAATAAGAAGAAGCCTGCTCAACGCTGATCAAGGCCATGTGATATATGTACTCATGCAACAGCACAGGCCTTAGAGTAAATGCTGAGATTGAGTCTGATGACAAACGAGCTGAATTTTGCATGTGAAGATTCAAGGGCAGGTGGCGAGGGCACATTAAGCCTCTGCAGTAGTCAGCATGCTAAGACAACAAGGCACATCTCCAGCATGCTAGCACAACGAGGCATGACACCTTCAAGAAGATGTTACTATCTGCCTCTTGAACAAGTACCTGCAGGCTTGAGAAACCCGACATGCCCAAAATTTGCACTTGCTCCCACAAAGCCCACATTTACTCTTACACCTACACCTACACTTACACTTACATTTACACCTACACTTACACAGCCCGCACTGGCACAGGTTGTTGGTTCACCTAACCGTTGTTGGTGTTCATAACCATCATTGATGAGCATACACATTACTAACTCTGGATGAGACACAATGTATGATGTGTGTTGAATGCAGGGATTGAAGGCGAGGTGGTGAGGGCGGTGGCGGCGTCCAGGTACTTCAGCATGTTGGCAACAGCCAGTGGGGAGATCTGGTCCTTTGGGGGCGGCTTCAATGGGGAGCTGGGGTTCAGGCACTCCAGCTGGGTCACCTCTGCCCAGAAAGTGGAAGGCCAGCTTGCTCAGGTCAGCCTCATATGCGCTTTGATTCCTTTGGCTCAAATGCGCTTTGATTTCTTTGGCTCAAGTCATGATGCTGGATTGTGCAAGCTGGACACTGTGAATAGTGCAAGGTCTCATTCAACCATACAGCAGGATTCATCCAGAGGCCAGTCAGAAGTTTTAGAAACACAGTGCTGGGATGGTGTCTCCATTGTGGCTTCCACTGTTGACTGCACCTGAACTGTAATGAAGGGGGACTTAGGAACGTGCAACATCCATGGCCGGCAGGTTTTGTGTCTCAGCATCTTGTTATCGGAGAGTGCCATAGTAAGAATGGCTGTTGAAGAAATGGTAGCTTGTTCTTTGACACCTTGACCTTCAAAGTTCCCATGTTGGTATGTGGACCTAACAGTCTTGACACAAATGCATGTCTGTCTGCAGCCAGTTTATGTGATGTGTAGGTGCTACAAGAGAATGGTGGGGCTATAGCCCTACAGGCTGGGGGCACCTTCTGCATGGCCTTAACAGCACAGGGCAAAGTGGTAGTGTGGGGTAAAATTGGGCAGCCCACAGGCGAAAGGCAAAGGGGCGGCCCTTTGGTGGCAGAGATCATGGGACTACCTCCCATCATCAGTATTGCAGCTGGCCAGTCACACGCCCTCATGAGTGATGGGGAACGCGTATGGGCTCTAGGCAGGTGAGTCATGACCAGTAACAAGTATACATGCATGCATGTGTGCATGCAATAAATCTGTGCTGCAATGCTGTGCTGCTTGCATAGAAAGAATGTACAGCTGTTGCGAAAAGAGCTTGTTGCTTCTATGTTGATACCTTGTCCAGCTCAGTCCCAACAGCAATTAGGACTTCCCAGCTCAAGCTCTGTTGCAAGCCAAGCTATGTTGCATGCCAAGCTACTTGCCACACATTTATCTGACACAGACACAGATGGCAGATAGACAGCCATGGTTGTTGCAGGTGGCTCAGTGCAGATGGCAGTAAGCAAATGGGGGCAGCTTGGGGTACCCCAGAGGAGGTACTGAGACTGCCCCAGGGGGTGCGCTCGGTGTCTGCTGGCCTGCATTCCTCTGCTGCTGTCTCAAGGGATGGGCAGCTTTGGATGTGGGGCAAAGTCATCAGTCAGGTCAGCTTGCTTGCTACCTGCTTGCAGAGGTTCTCATATTGCTTTTTTGCAAGAAACTTGCCTTTGTATGCCTTGCTCAATGCTGGGTCAACTGCTATTTTGCTGCATGTTTTGCTTGCCCCGTTAGTCCTTTGGTTACTTGCTTGCTTGCTTGCTCTGTTATTTGCATGATCACTCTTGTATACCTTGATTCATCTGGTGGTTGCGTTTCAAAATGGACATAGGCTTGCATGAGAATGCCTGTCACGGCTTTGTCATGGGTTGCAAAGGAAGAGATCTGCATTTGTCATTATGACATCAAATCATTTGTCGCAGGATCATGCCAAGGCCCTGCATGAGCAGCATTCAGGCTTTCGATGCGCTAAGCATGCAATCCCAGAGCCACCCCCATCTTCTTGGACTGGCCTTGGGTCTGATCAGCCTGCTCAAGTGGAGGGGCTCAGAAATGTTCAGTCGATATCCTTAGGAGGAGTGCATGCTTTGGCTCTTATTGATGACGAGTGACAAGGCTTGATGGCATCTGATCAATCAAGCCCTGGAAAAGTCAGTCTCTGTGCAGGAGTGCATGTCTTGCTCTTCTCAAAATTGAGTGATAGGTGTATTAGCATGGTGGCGACAATGACCATCAATTTTCACAGTAGTGATGGTCGCTCTGAGAATTGTGTATGACTTCATGCTTTAGTTTGCAGGATGACCTTCTTAGCACACTACCGATGACACGGAGGTGTGTCGGGGCTGTGCCACGCAGCCTTGACACATGTGTATACTAATGACAACAAGCTTGACATGCAGTGTATGCCTGTACACAGCAAAATGTATTCAGCTGCTTGTGGTTATGTTGTTACTGAACCTGTCTTTGAACACGGGTGTTCAGACCATTTCATGTACATTTCACTACTTGACATGTAAGCGGGGACCAGTTGTCAACATGGTAAAGTCTGCTCTATCAAACAATATCAACAGGCGAAAATGCAAATGCTGTACATGACGGCTGCACTATATGTTGCAAGTCTGATGCCAGCCAGTCGAATACTGTGAGGCAATGTATTGCAAGACAATGTTGTGAAGCAGTCAACTTGAGGGACAAAACTCTTGTGGCTTTCAGCAGGCAGTGCTCAACATGGCTCAGCATGCAGCCAACTGAATGCTCTGTCTCAATTGAGACTTCAGTGTTTGGTGCTGTTTGGCAGAGTGAGTGCTGCGAAATAGGGCAGCATCATCCAAAGCTGCTACACGCACAAGACGAGCTTCATGCAGCTCACATTCTCGCCTCTTTGCATCGAGTCTGAAGGCTTGCTGCAGAAGAGCCTGCACACAAACCATGCATGTCAGTCACAACAGCTCTGCTTGCTTCTGTATCCAGCGTCTGTGCTCTGGAAACAGATTGGGTGATGAGGCACAGCTGGCTGGCAGTGACTGTAGGGCTTGAGCCAAAAGAAGATGAATTTAACGGAGCACTTGCTTCTCTGGTATGATCTTGTCGAGCCACAGTCCTAAAAAGCCAGATTAATCACTCTTGTCAAAGTCAAGCAGCGACACAGCATGTAGGTTTCAAGCTCTCAGGCCACAAGTTTTCATGTAAGTGAGCCGGCATCAACTCCTGGGCAAGCTGCAGCCAAGTAGGTGTACATTTGTAGGCCTGTGCTGATGTGTAAGACCCACACAGTACCTCTTGCAGTTGCAGCCCATGCACCATACATCTGCTTTCACACATTGTTGCGGGCATGTGATACAAACAATGCATGGTGGCCACTGGGGCACAACGGCGGCAGTGATGTCAGGACAGGCACAGCAGCCTACCTTCTCCCTCTCCTGGCGGACTCTGATTTGGTGCTCCTGAGCCAGGCCTACTTCCAGGTCTGCACAATGCTGCTTCAAGACTCCCATCCACCCAGATGCAGCCTTCTGTGATGACTTGTCTGCCTGAACTCAACTGGTGTTTCTGGGGACTATGTACAGAAGCACAAAGTGAATGGGTGTGCAGCTCCTGTGCAGATGCTTTGCACTGGGTCCGCTGACATGATAGCACCAAAGTTCTGTTGCATGAGTTCGCCTGACAATGAGAACATGAATAGACACCGATGAGAACGATGGTGGGTGAGTGATGCATGTGACCCCACCTGAGGTGCTGAGGATGAAGAGGAGGGGCGGTGCTGAAGAGCCTGGTCTCTGGCCAGGAGCAGGCGCTCTTTCTCGGCCTCGACGGCTTCCAGAAAGGTCTCCTTCAGCAAGGCTTCCTGGGCCGCTGCTCGCCGCAGCCGCTGGGATTCCTCAGCAGCTGCTGCCTCAGCTGCATGCTGTGCTGACCTGTGCATCACCATTGGGCCAGCACTGAAACTTGGGTATCAGCCACAACAGTAGTTCATTCGTTCAGTCATTCATCAAGTCATTCATCAAGTCATTCATTCATTCAGTCATTGGTTCATTCATTTGTTTGGCTGTTCAATCATTCCTTTGTTCAACCAAAAATGTGTCTTCCCCTAGGGTCAGGTGCATGCAGTTCTGACTGGCTCTAATACCTGTATGAGGTCCTGTGTTGGCAGTCAGCGTAGCAGCAACAACATGTGTCGACGTGCTCTAAACCAGACTGGACAACTGCCATGCCAGTCTTTGTGACTATCGCCAGGGCGCTTATTGCCTCCAACTTGGCAGAACAAAAGCTTTGATGGCAGCGTATCATCAGTCATGTATCACAAATGTGATAGCCAGCTGAGCCTTGCAAAGCTCACTTCAGATACGGTGGTGGGCTGGTCAGAACATCCCCTCCTAAAAAATGTATTGTTCTTACAACCACTCAGTGTGCAGTTACAAATGAAACAGAGCCGCTTCATCTAGAAAACTTCCAGCAGCTGGACATGACTTAAGCCTATTGCAGTTGCTGCTGTTACCCAACAATGTTCAAAATGTAGGTAACTGCCTGGACTGCATGCTGTGCAGGCCTGTCCAGCAGATGTTACAAGTGTTCAGGCTTGCCTCTGGCCACACGCACTTGCTTGTTATGCAGGACAGCATGCACAACAGCTTTTGCACTTGCCCCCTGGGCTGCCTGCATTGCCCATTGATGCACACAGCAGCTTTGACGCCAATATGATGGTCAGAAGCTCTTCGCGACACAGAATTGTCATGTTTCTTGAAGAAGCACCCCTGGCACAGTGTAATCCTAAACCAAACAACGTCTGGGCACTAGCAAACAGCGTTTCTACATTGGAGAAATATGTTAGGAGTGCGCAGACTTAGATCCAGGGCTGTAGGTTGACTGACCTGATGGCATCCACCTTGGACTGGAAGGCTTGAGCACGCGAGTGGAGCAGCAGCTGCTGATGCTGTCGGGCAGCTTCAATCCTGCGCCTTGCTAGAGACTGCTTCAGCCAGGCTTGCTTCTGGACGGCCACTCGCTGCTGCTCTGCCTGATGGCGAGCTGCCTCATACCTCTGCCTCTGTTGGCTGCTCTTGGGGTCATCCTGACACCAGCACAGCAAAAGATACAAGAAACAGATGAAGAAAAGCGCTTCTATAGCTGTTTCCCAGAAATTATCAAAAACATCTTTATTAGCTGTATTTAACAAACAAACAGTTGACGCTGATCACAGGCTTCATGGTGGTCTCGTTGAGATCCTAGGCATTTCTGGCTGAAGCTGCTTGCTCAAGATATATCCTGTGCTGCCTTGGCAACCTGCTCATGAGGTTGCATTCGCGCCTTTGCATTGGCAAGACATGATACATGGCTTACAGGCTTGACCTCTTGGGTAACTCCGTTATGGCTTGCATATTACACATATGCCTGTTCAAACACAGATGATGTAGTCAGCCAAGCATACACAACAGAGAAGCCTTCCTAGGGTTCAGCAGGACCTCCTCATAGAATTCTGTCCAATGCATCTTTGCAAATAGGCTACGACTGCTCTAGAGTCAGCTGCTGGGGGCGAACTGCTTGAGACGGAACGCCAGGTTTGGTCTTGCAGATGCTTTTGGGTGCTTTTGCAATTGCTGGGCACACAGCTGCGCTGTTGCAGTAGACAGTAGACAAGTCACACCATTGAAACAGCACACTCATAGTAGACAAACCAAAGCGACAGCAGTGCAACAGCAAGATAGGTGCATGTGTGCTTGCAGCCTGTACGGGTAGCTAGGCAGCAGTGCAAGGCATACCCTGTTCAAGGCATAGAGGTGGGCAAGCTTGGCAGTCATGCTGGGGTCAATCAGGGGAAGTCTGCCTGACCCCACTTGCATACCCTCATCGCTGTGCCCGCCTCCCCTGGACCTGTTTCAGTCAGGTGAAATTCCTCACTATTTGGCTTCCTGCAATGGTGTCTGCCTGACAGGTCACACCAGCAGCACTAGCACAGGTAGTGCAATGTCAGAGCACTCTTGCAGCAGGATAGGCACAGCAAAGATCCTGTCCGAGCAGTGTGACCTGTCATATGTCAAGACGCCTGGGATCCTGCCTTGGCTGAGCGCGCTGCGATGCAGCATCAGGGCACACAACGCTGGTTCTGGTCTGGTGGTAATTGTGACAGCTAAGGGCAATGTGCTTGCGGCACGACCATGGCGCTTTTTACAACAGCGTATGCAGTGTTGGCTGTGACAGTGCCACGTGGAAGCAGGGCTGCGTACCTGTCCTCCTGTGAGTGGCCTGGGTTGTCTGCTTGCCAAGGACCATCCTGCTGTGCCGGAGCCACAGCTACTGCATAGCACTTGGACATGACCAGAGGAGCTCTTCTGCTCTGCTTCTTCACTCGCAGCTTGCGCTTGCCACCAGCCGCCTTGCCGGCAGGCTTTCTGCCCTGCTGCTGATGCTGCCTCACATGCTCAGCAGCATCGCTGTCAACATTGACATGGGCTTGCTTGCCCTGCTGTTGCTGTTCTTGGTGCTGAGAAGCAGCACCACTATCACCACTGGCGTCACTGTCACCATCAGCACTAGCACGGGCATCAGCAGCATCACCACAGTTGGCAGCGGCACCGGCAGTGCTGTTCATGCACTGACTGCATTGGCTGCTGTGGTTTGCACCATGCTCTGCTGCCTGATGATGAGAAGTTGTTGATGCAGACCAATGTTTGGGTCTGACAGAGGCAGGAGAGGGCGCTGCGGCTGCAGTCAAGGTATATTGCTGATGCAAAGCATCTTGGCTGCTACGGGAAGGCTTCTGATCAGGTGAGCAGAAATGCTCAGCCTCTGCATTGCTGTCAGCATGCGTTTGTGAAGCATTGGGCTGCACATGGTGAGATGCATGTGAGACCTGGTGATTTGCGCAGGAGTCATCTCCATGCGACTGCTCTTGAACCTCTGCACAAGTTGCGACATCTTGGAGCGACATCTGAAAGCTTATCAGGTTCAAGAGCTTGTTACTGTGCAAAATCACACAAATCATTATGTTACCGGTTGTTATAAGCTGATCATCTGTGGCCAGCAAAGCTGAGAGAATTTCCAACAGGTTGTGCACGTCAACAGGGTCCCCAGCAACGACTCCCTTGCTGGAGATGTGAGACAAGTCTGTCTGAAGCACAGTGTGTGAAAGCTCCCATATCACAGTTTGTATGTTGTCAGCACGCTCATGTGCTGAGGCTGGACACCGTTTGATGCCTTGAAGCTTCCTGCCAAGCAGAGCTTCACAGCAAGCCACAAAGAGGGATGTACTGCAAATGAACACATCATGTTAGCGAATGCAGATGCACGGTCTTGCATCAAGCTGTGTTTTGGTGGCGTACACACAGTTAAGCTCACCTGGACAGGATGGCCAGAGCTTCCTCTGACCGAGTCACTTTCACCTTGACACCCGCAACAGCCTGTAAATATGACATTGGTTTGAGCGATACAGCAGAAAGATGGCAGTCCTGTGTGTGTGCGTGTATGTGCTGTACCGTGAGGGCGTTACAGAGAGGTACCACATCTGAGTTTAATTTTCGCGAGCCCTGGCCTGTGTCTTGCATGGCCTTTAACGTCCGATTCGAGGCAAGCGAGCAATATCAAAACAATGCGAACCATGCCATAGGCTCGCCAGCGGAACCCGAAGCACCACTGTTAAGCTGATGTTGACCCGGACGTTGACCATGTCAAGCTATCCCCGGGATCATTTGTTTCAGCCACCAGAATTTCATGGAGAAGCCACACACTCAAGAGGTTTGCTGGTCAAACAATCAAGAAGGTTACGTCAGGATCCTCCTCTAGGCGCTGTCCTTGATAATCTGGATCTCGGATACACGTTCCCAAGAATACACTAGTTTGCAGAGCTTGGTAAAATGCCTGGAGCATAGAAATATTGTGTCAGGTACAGTGTGCAGTCAAGCAAAGGTTGTGTTAGGCTGCACTATGCATGTGAAGAAGCATTGTGGAGCTGCAGAATAGCGCGTCGCGCTTGAGGTCTTGTCTGACAGTGACAATGATCCCATCAAAAGATCTGCATGTAGACATGCATCAGCAGCGTTGAGTACTTGAGTGTATCAATTTTATCATCATTAACATAAAGCAACACAGATCTGTAAGCTTGGCATGCTTGCATGTCTACACATGTCTTAGGAGGCAGTGCTCAAATTTGACTGAGAGTCCAGACTTCAACCAAGCATCAGTGCACAGTCCACAACATCCCAACTAATTATCCAGTTATCTTCGGCATATCAAACAGGCAACACACCATCATCTAGTCTAGCTGGTGATGCTGCATGACATAATCTTCTCCATTCACCACACAGGTACCGAGCTGGGCATCATCAATGTAGTGATGTCCACCCAGTGAAACTATAAAGCAGCACAAAGAAAGCAAGCAAGACACAGGTGTTGTTGTTCTTGATGGAGTCCTGCAGCTAAACACATTCAAAGCTGAAACTGAATTGCTGCTACCTGCAACAAGACACATCATACACAGCAACCTCACAGACCATGAGCACCTGACAATTTAAAAGAGCATCTGTTTGCGGCCGCTGACCCAATATCCCCCAAAATGTTGCAGCTGCGCTCTTTTGACGAACATCAACTCGATTGCCCATGCGTTTTGCTCCTGCCCTGATCAGCCCTATCGCTGTATGAGTGGTACGTGCAAGTTCAGATCTTGAACAGTAATGGTAGTCAGGTAGGTTGCAACTTCTGCCCAGTTTGCTGCATTCTCAAGATCATCCAGAGTTGTATCTTCCAACAGAATACGCATGGGCGGCTCGCCTCTACGCACTGCCTCTGCTTCCAGCATCTTATTCACTGCTGGCAACCATGGGAAGCCACACACCTGGGCGACCGCAAGCTGTTTGGACGTATGGATCTGCACACAACAGATTGAACAAGTGGAGTCTTCACACATGGGCCTCAATGTGTACGTCTATAGAGGGCGGTGAGCAATTTCACATCACATGCTCATGCATTATGCACAGCAGCATGCATGAAGTCACTTGCTGCATGACAGGTTTTGTTGACAATAATAAAGCATGCAAGGTTTACAAGGAAAAGAGAGTCTCACCCCTCTGTAGAAAGCTGAGGAAAACTGTTTATAGCTTTGATGCTCCTCAGCAGCATTCTCTCTGAGTTGCTCTGACCACTGGGTGAGCTGTGCCACCTTGTCACTGATATGACTCTCATCGATCTTGAAGCATGTCATGTTACTGAGTAGAGCTGTGCGCTCCCGAGCCAGCTGCCCAAGCTTGCCATAGAAGAGTTGTCTGAGATACAATAAGTCCTGTATCTGAGGGTCACTGTGCTGCATGGTTGCCTGCGTCACCACACAGAAAGTTGCAGCGCAGCATTCAGGCATACGCACTTTGTGTGAAGTATTTGAGTCCCTGCGTATGAGGGTCAGACTGCAGGCCAGCAGTCGTGCATGTGCATGATGTAAAGCAAGCTGAGGATGTGTGACGATGCTGATGCCATGAGAGTGCGCATGTGACTGCTGTACTGTGAGCACGGAGCAAATCTGATAATTTATTACAAAACCTGGCCAGCTACAAATTACTCCTTGACCACGGCACTCCTGGCATGCATATTGCTAAGTTGCATCCTGCATGCCGCATCATGAGACGCAACACACCGATCATACAATCACGCTACTGTGATCCCAGGAGAAAGTATTGCTTGTGTCAAGAGTCAATTGAGCCTGTACAAATTGAGCAGGCCTTGCAGCTTTACTAGCGTACAACAATGACACATGCAGCATAGGTAGACGCTGAGGAGCAACGCAAATGCATTGACGAATGCAGTGAGGTCCTACCATGATGGCACAGTAGAACTCTGGCTGTTTGGCGTCTGGGCATGCAACACCCTCCCCCATGTTGCAGTCCTGCAGGTCCTTCACGCCACTGACATGAGTGAGGCCTGTGATGACTATCAGCGTCCAACACTCATCGGTGAGCTGCTGCAGGCGGCGCATTGCAGGGCTGCCATCACCTGAGTCATCAGCCAAGCAAGCTGCCATCTGATGTGTGTATGCCTGCAACTCATACCTGACCTCAGATGTCAGAAGGTAGAACATGCTGCATTGAGAAAGGAAAGCGGTGGTACAGGCTCAGCTTGAGGTTTTTTTTTGTGGCTGAGTGATTTTGCTGACACAGTGGCAGCAGAGATGCCACGTCCGGTGCGTCTACGCAACAGTGAGTCTTGAGTCTGAGAGTATTTATGTCTTCCATTGCAGCTGACTTGGCTGATATCTTGGATGTGCAGACATTCACAAGGCATGAATGGAAGCAGTGTTGGCATGCTGTCTTTGGAATGAGACTGGAATTACAGGATGTTCATGGCACACAATACAGTGCAGCCGCATACGTACTGTGTATATCTTGGCAAACTCTCGAAGACTTAGCTTCCCAACATCTTGCACCGGTATAAGCTGCGCCACATCACGCCTGACTGTCAGGCTGAGAGCTGAGACATTACGCGTCATGGCCAATAAGGGGTCATGCACAGCCTTGAATCCTCTTGATTTGTACAAGTCTGTCACCGTCTGCAGCATGAGTTCACAATTCTTCTGGCAATGTTTGTACACAAGGCACACAGTGGTACAGCTGGCATAGACACATGAACAGACTCACAGCATTGTCAGGGAGAACAGAAGGGCCAGACGGCGGTCCTGCTTGTTTGTTGAGCTCTACCAGCTTTTCCAAGATTATATTTCTGGTTTTCAGACGTGTCTGCACATCTTGCAAATCCCGTAGTTGCGCTGATATCTGATCAAGTTGCGCCTCGAGTGTTGACGCTCGCACCTACGCCACATACACGGCGTTGCTGTTTAGACTAAAAGTGACGAACTGTCTTGATGAAAGTCTCTGCCTGACATACCCGCTGGCGCTCACGAAACCGTTTCTGTGCTAGCTTATTGAGATGCTGCCTGTGATCGGATGTGGTGGCTCTGCCGGCACTTGTGCCGACTTCCGGAATAGACCCTTCAACTGGTTCAAGCGGAGCTTGGTGACCACTTGAAGCTTGGCCGAAGTCGTGAGCAGCACAAGTGGACGTCGGCTCCGTAGAATGATCAAAGCCATCGAAAAGATCCACTGCGTATGTCAAGTCGTCAACCGGGAGCTCAGGTAAGTTTAAAAAGTTGATTGACATGTTCGTACGGGCAACCTGGTGAACCTGAATGAGCCTGAATCAGACGCTGCAAAGGCGCACTGCCCAGTACCGCGCAGAGTCTCGTTGTCATATAGAGCTGCAGTCGGCCGCTTATGGGCTTGATCTGCAAGAGGTCAAAGCAGTCTATCTGATTTCGCTTGCAGTAGCTTGGTGTAGTAATGGAGTTGGTCATCGCTGTGAACGAATGGCAGTGACAAGGTTTGAACTACAGGGTCTAAACTACTGCTTGTGACTGCGTCCAAAAGCAGTTGGGCGCAGTCACAAGCTTCTGCCAGCAACGTCAGCTTACTGTGGACCTTGGCAAAACATCAGTGGTGGTGTTTGTAACTCATCACACTGAACTGGAGCCGTTCACCTTCAACAGCAGACCTATGGAGAGGAGTCCTACAAGTATCTTCCAAATGGCTTCACATTTCATGCCACCAAGAACATGCCAGGAGGGCCATGCAATGCGACATCGGTCTGCTTTTTTGCCTGCGCTTTAAAAGGCCAGCTGTTTAACATCCCGGTACCGGTGTAACTTGATATTGAAGTATGCCAGTGAGGTCTGGGTGGTCAATCTCAATTTGGGGGAGGCTACTGAGGTATTCCACCATCAGACTGTGACAGGAAGTGTTGAGCCCCGATTCAGCCTTTTGTAAAGCACTGCATGTCTATTTCAGCAAGTCCTGGTGGTTGTTGACAAGTGTGCTGACACAGTGACAGGTGATGAGTTGCCACACAGCACATCATAACTACGATGATTACAACAGGTGAAGCTCACACATTTGTGTAAGCAGCACTTCATGTGTGCCGCGCCACTCAACTGGCACCAGTTATCAAGAGGAATGTAAAGTGATGAGCTGAGCAAATTCTTCACTTAAAGCAGATCATGACTGTTATTAACACTCTTCAAGGCAAACTTCTGATTGTGCCCTGTCAGATTGTGTATAAGCCATGAGCCAGGGCAGGTCAGAGCCACATTAACAACCGCTCCCATCCCTCTTTTCCAGTCTGGTAGGGTATGGTCAACTGAACACAGACAGATTTGCTCAATGCCCTTTAGCCACTGGTGATGCAAGGCCCAGCTGAAACAATGTTAAGGCCCAGTCAACAATAGTTTCTTCAACAGGACGCACGTAAATTCCCAGCTCCTTGCGTGCCTGAAAGCAATGCATAATGTATAGCAGGTCCACTGAATGACAAGCAAGGCAGGACTGGTCTTGACAAGCACCAGAAAGAGAGGGTTTTTCATCCAGGCTGGACACAAGCAGCAAGCTTAGAGGTCCTCTGGCAACAAAGGGTCCATGCCAAAGATGTCTGTGACGATGCCTGTTCCAGACCTGCATATGCAGACAAACCCTGCATGCAGGAGTAAAACAGCCTGCAAGCTGCAGGAACATGCTTAACCTCAGCCTGTCTTGCAGTTTGAAGGTCAGAATGCCATTGTTGTTTGGTCGACTAATGTATGCATGCCAATATCCTATGAAAGCATGTCCTGCATCAATACTGACCTTCTCTGTGTCAAACACCCTGTGTGGAGCAGAGTTGTCATGACCACTACCAAAATGCAAGTGGGGAAACCTCTTCTGCAGTGTGTCAAAAACAGCTTGATTTGAGAAGCTGTACTCCTGACTGATGATGTAGCGTCCCTGCAGCACAGCAGGGGCACACTCATGCCTTGTGGCTTGAACCCACAAACAATTGGCTTGGTTGAAAAGGCACAACCCTCACATGGTGGACCAGCGTCACCAAACTTGATATGTGACACATGCTGTTGCTGGCAGGAGTTCTTGGGGACACAAAGACGTCACCTTTTGTGGAAAAATGCACGTCCCATAATGCAAATTCATAACAGAAACTCAACAATGCCTGGGAACTAGTCTCAGGCATCTACATTGTGGACATGTCTTAGATCTTCCATATTAGATGCAGGCATTTGATTGTCAGGTGGTGTCATGAGCTCAAGTAAGCATGCAGGTTCATGCAGATCCAGATGCCTTCACGACCTGCCAAGTCAGATTAGTCAACTTGCTTGCACATGTGGTTGCAGAGCATTCTCATCAGGCAAGGACTTAAGCCATCTCCCTCTTGACTGCACAAAGCGTATGTATGGCCTGGATTCCATCCTTAGTCAAAAAGCAGGCATGAAAATGAGGTCTGAACCTTGTGTGCAGAGTGGCAGCATGGCCTACCAATACCATGCCTGCACAGGCACTGCGCAATGTTGCATGCAGTGCACAGCAACAGGACGCAACTTCAGTGTTTCAAAACAAGAGGTGGGGTTCAGATCCTGACCTGAGCAGTGGGTGACTCTGCTGCTCTGATGTGCGCAAGAGCCACATCTCTCACATCCACCTTCATTCCAGTCAGGGATGCAGGCATGACAGTGTTGCCTTCAACAAATCCCTGCAGAGATGCAGACACGACAAACATGACAAAGCACCTCCTGGTCAGCAAAAAAAAACAGCTTGTACACGCACAGCACTAGTCTGGTTGGCACCAGCAGCTACAGCACTCAACACTGGGCTGCACAGAAGTCATTCAGCTGTACTATAAGCCAACATGTGCACTGACCAGCATGTGACCTAGAGACCTTGGACAACACTTCCTCAGAGCAATGAGTGGCACATATGCCTGGAGAAGAGTGGACACAGACCAGCAAAGGCAAAGCTTGCTGTCAGCCAATAGAGCGTTGGTGGTCACCTTCATGATTTCTATGGAGAAGCCATACGCATTAGGAGACAAAACTGGTCCCAGGATGCAGGAAGGATTGATGAAAACCAGAGGCACACCAACTTTTGCTGCGCACCTTTGTGCCTCTGGCTCTGCCAGGATCTGCGGATTGTATAATTACAGTTTCTTACCAATGTGCTGACGGCTTTTGCACAGCAGTGCCACAGATTGAAAGATGAAAAAATGGCAGGAATGTCTGTTGACGGGGGCAATTTGTGCAGGGACATTGACAGCAGACATACAATATGCCAAAAGTCTATGTATGGACTGTCTAACCTGATATGACATTCTGAAGTACGCATGAGCATGCAGAATTGTCATGGCGGTAGGTTATGTTATCAGAAAAAACATCAGCAAATGCCATGTGCAGCTTACACAGCACAATCTGTAGACGATGTGCCTTCTGAAGAGCAAACCTTGCTGGCAGCATAAATATAAGCTGGACCTTTTCCTTGATCCAAGGTTGTATTTGTATCTTTTTCAGTAAGCACAGCCATGTTGTTGCTCAGTGTCAGGGCGCCAAGGTCCAGCATACACCATATGCTTGATGTGAACACTACCTTCTTGACAGTTGAAGTAGTCTTCTCAATTGCATCAAAGATTGACTTTGTACCTGCGTAGAGCAAGCGTTCTGCAGATGGCTCAGAAGCACACAGTCAACTTGATGGTGCGCCGCTGAGCCTTTCAATAAAAGCATGCAGGTATGTCACCTGCCAAAGCAGCATCAATGACGTCTCTTTCAGGGTTGTCTGTGGCCATAGGGTTCATGGGGTTGGCCACATGAAATCTGCACATGTTTTGAAGCTCTGACTGATGCTTGCCGCAGTCAATCAAAGCTTGTTGTAAGAGTGTGCAGTGGCCCCTGAACATCTTTACCGCTTACATGTATGTTGCTCCTTTGATTGCATTGTCAAAACTGCCTGGAATGCTGAGCTCAGCTGCATACAATGTCAGATTCCCAGGTTGCGACTCAGCTAGCTTTGTAAGGTGAACGGTCTTCTCTGCCACTGATGGATTTTTTACAGTGCCTGTAACAGAATGAGAGCAGGGTGGACTTGCCATTTCAGGTCTTGGCGCAGGAAATACAACACATGACTAACCTCTGACATTGTGGCCTCGCTCCAGCAGTTGCCTGGTTAGCTCACTTGCTACATAGCCGGATGCACCTGTACATTGTTCACATGCGGCTGCAGCAGTGCTCACCATGACCAGTCAGAGCTGTAATATTCAAACCTGTAACGACGCTGATCGGGCAGTTTCTAGAAGTGGGAATTGTGGGGCACACCGCCATAGTATCGGAAACGTCTTTGCTGCTGAAGGCCGTCGCGTTTGCACCGAGCCTATTCATGCAGACCTATTAGCGCAACGTTATGTCACATTCCCAGATCATGACCAAATCTCAGCTGCCTGTTACGTAGTGTTAGCGTTAGAGCCGACTTGGTTAGGGGAAATATTCCCTTTTTACAGAGATTGTGCCTTTGTTTAGATTGTAACACAAGTCCACTCGCTAGCGTTATTGCGCGATGATGTCCAGGACGTGCGGTAGTGCCTCCCTGATGCCTGCAGATTCCAAAGTACACACCCCGGCCCCGTAAGTACCTAAATAGGTCATCCAAACGATTGCAGCTTTCGACCATGGCGCGGTCATTGCATCGTGCGGGTCGCAATGCCAGCGAGGTTTGGGAGCACTGCGTGAAATTATCCTACTGAAGGCACATGCGACAATCACATGACCCACGGTGGTCACGTTGACTCACCTGTCAGCGCCTGAACTTTCGTCTGCACTTACATCCCCTTGCGGCGACTGCTGTTCTGCTTACATTGCTTCAGCTGTTCACGGGAGTGCGTCTTTCACACGACTACATGTTCATCATGGCATAATCTGAGCTTGCGTCGGTCTCAGGACTCGTCGTGCGGGTGCTGAAACCCCCGTTGTGACACCCTCCAACACCTGTCGATTTGCTGTTTTTGGTCACCGTCCGACGTTCAGGTAGAGTTGCCAGTATAACTTGCCATAACGTCAAGCATTTGATGCGCCCTCCTTGAAGGAGGGAAAGAATCGAAAATGGGTGATCTTGAGAAGGGGGACAAAGGATCACAGTCAAGCGCTGCTGACAAGGTGTCAAGACCTGTCCCAAAACCAAGATCCAACTGTCTGCTGGGGTTTTGCCGCTTGATCAACTTCCTGACTGCAATATGTTGTCTACTGTGTGCCGTTGCGCACGGCATGGCCCTGATGGTTGGAGAGGGAAGTGTGCAGGCAAGATTCATGTGGTAGCTGTGTCTAGCATGCTTTTGGACAGTCGAGAGTCGAACGGCCGCTTCAGCCTGATACAGCACAGGTCTGAGATAACTAAGCGCTCCTACTGCAGGGCGTACAAGCTCTCACTCAGCAAGTCTTGCGCCTGTATGGTGTTGGCTTTGCCATGATCCTCGGTATTCAAATGCATACCATCGCTGCTGCACCAGTGTCCTTCACATTTATCAGTCTCATGCTGCAATTGGTGCCTCTCAATCTGCCTGTGCTTGCAGTGTGTGCTGAGTTGGAGTGGGAGCGCTTCTTGGTTACCTTCAAGGTGAAACTTCATGTTCACTGTAACCTTGTTTGCGGACTCTGGCAGTTGTGCGATCTATGCTTCGATCTCTCTCAGAGGCAAAGTGCATCTGCCAGCAGCATTTGTTGACAAAGGCTGCTTCTGTCCAGTGCAGGTTCTGGACGGCTTTCTAGGAAGAGGTCTCCTGCAAGCGTTTGAGGCGCTGTTGACTCTGGAGCTGACACTCCAGCACGGTGTCAAGGAAGGGACCACAGACTTTGACAAGTCTCTGCAGCTGTACAGAACAGTTGCAGGCGTGTCCCTGCTGGTGTGCTCTGCTTTCTACATCATTGGCGGCATACTGTGTTTTGGCAGGATCCGAAAAGGTGAATGACGTGTCTCTGAGCGGTTTGTTTGGGAGTCAAGCAGGCTTCAAGTTTTTGTGAGCTATTGTTGTTTTGGTTGCCTGTATTTGCAGTGCAGATGAGTGTAGAATTGCAGCGCTTGGCTCAAGCTATGTGCCTTTTGGCTCACCCGTCCACAGTTGTTTTCAATGCAGCAGAGTGTGTGTGTCTGTGTCTGTGTCACTATTCCATGCGCACTCAGCACATAACAGGATGCCAGCAAGTTTTGACCCACTGCATATCTTGATGCTGCAGCACGCTACAAGCGAGAAGCAGAGCGGCTGCGGGTGCAAGAGGACCTAGCAGAAACAGAAAGGAAGCGCAATGAATTGAGAGGTCTCCTCGCCATGTACTCCAATGAGTGATAGCTTGCACCAGCAATATAGCACAACATCAAAGCCATCTTAGAACAGGGAAGACAACAGGTGCAGCCGGCATAGTGCGCAGCCCAAAGTATAGCGTAAGCACTATGGACCAATGTCGATAATACAATTACGCAGTAAACCAAACATGATAGACAGACTGTTATGTGTAGCAGCACTGCCTGTAAGTTACTGATCATGACGTTGAAATATATCTTATTGCAGCAATGGTCTGATGTTGGCCTGTAATGGTAGGTTGTGCCATGCAGTAGTGCCAATGTCATTGCACATCACATGTACAGAGATGCTTACAAGCTGCAAGTGAGAGGGGGGTTATTCAATATATGTGCACACCACACGTTTTCCTTAGTTATGAATCCGAAGACAACTTCTCAAACTTGCATTAGCGAGCAAGCTTGATGAAGTGAATGGATGAGTGTAAGTGAACATCAAGCAACAAACTATGGGGCTCAACTAGTACGGTACCAAGCTTGTGAGAAGCTGGGCAGAAGTCTTCAAGGAATTAACACCACACTTTGCAACAAGCTGAATATCACTTTGTATCATAGCGTGCTGCCCACTTGCTCAAACGGTTATGCCAGTTGGCACAGGCAGGTATTCAGGTGATGCTATGTGACCAAGAGTTGGTAAGCTGGAACAGTTGCAACTGGTACAACATTATACACAGACCACTTCAGCAAGTGCATGGCTGCAACAGTGAGAAGCCTGCGCCTGCGCCTAGTGTATCGCTGTTTCATTTGGTGATTGGCAGCTCTTTGATTCTCTTCCAAGTCTTGCAAAGCTTATCATCAGGATTTGTAATGTATACATGGATGCTGTCCACATTGAAGCCAGTATCTTGCAGCTTGTCTACACTGTGTTCATCAAGCCGCCTCTTCACCACCTCCACAGCTTGCTTCCTGCAAAACAAGAACTCATAGATTGCCCACTGGCAGAGCTGGCTGGCAGAGAGAAAGACAAGCCTGAATGTAGTCACTTTGATGGCAGGTAATGTTGCCCGCACCTCAACAGGACAATTGGCATTGAGCATGTAACACACTTGACTGTCCACATGCTGAATGTGACAATGCTTTCCAGACTACAGCTGGCTTTTACTGAAATGTTGCAAAGTACATGCCAGATTTTGCTTCAAGTCAGGATGCTGCGCCGGCGGTTGCAGTCGCAGCCTGTACATTATGCATGAGCTCACACCCGCCCCAGCATAAGACTAACCTGACATGTTCATCAATGTCAGAATACAGCAAGGAAAGATGGGGCATGTAGGAGGACGTCTGGCCCTGGGTGAAGGCCTCCTTGCTCAGCTGCCCTGCCCTCATGGTGGCATCATCTTGGTGACACAGCATGTAGACGCACTGGTGGTATATGCCACCACAAGCAGGATGGTCGAACTTAATCCTGTAGGGCTGCAAGAAGTCGGGGCACAATGAGGTGACATTTGTCCACAACACACTCACGCACACAATCAGTGCCCCTCATGGCCTTGATGGTGATGCTAGGCATGGCAAAACTTGATGAAGTTGTACCGTTACATGTTTGGAACTGAATCTCTCTGGCTTAAGAAACAGTCACAAAGGCATTTGCATCCAACCTTCCAAAGAAGATTGTCACTGGAAAGCTGATTGCAATGCACATCACAATGTAAGTGTGAACTGCCTGTCTGTAAGTCTTACTATTGATTGCTCAAATACTCCAATTGCAGCACTGCATATGGGATCGTTGCCAGACAATTGTGAAGAGACTTGGTCTGAATACCTGTAAAACATCTGCAAGCCCTTTAGCACATTCTACGATTTGCTCTTCAGTGCCATTGACACCTCCCACTAGCGTTACATGAGGAGGGAAGGTGGGCCCGCCGTATGCGTCAGCAAGGTAGTCAATCTCTTTTTGCAGTTGAGCAGCTAAGGGTCCTGCAATGTCCAGTCATGCATCAAACTTGTTTTTATGGGTTGCAGCAGAAACAGCTTGACAGAAAACGGTGCACATTTGCATAATTGCTAGGAAAAGAGGAGGTTGCTTCACCTTTTGGCTCTATCCATATGGAGTATGTGGCAGACATTCTGATCTTGGTGACCCTTGCCAACCGTGCCCCACGAGATCTTGACAGGCCTCCGGTGGGCTTGATGAGCGTATCACGCACGCCTAAAGTAATGCGCATTATGAGAAGCAGTAGATACTGCACTGCAGCGGTCGTGATCACCGACGATGGCATGCACATGCAGACAAGTACAACTACCTTTGGCTCGACAACACAACGAGCGCTTGAAATTCAAGGAAACCCTCTGGAGTGGCTTATCGTGATACTACCTTGCAGATCCCCTTATTCAATGAGTGGTCGACTCACGCCAAAAAACCAAGCAAGCCGAGATAGGTGCTGTTTTGCGCCGAGGCTTTGACAGGTGATCTTTGCGGCCGTGTGGTTTTTGGAGATATCAGGCAGGTCATGCAGCGTACGCTGCAACAACCAAGGCCCTGGACTCATGGGGCCACCTGCAGAACGAAACTTGATCATGAGCTGATGAACTAGAATCCCCGGATCTTTGTGGATAGCAAGCCAGGGTCCAGAGTGTGCATGCTGCTGCTGCCCAGGAAGCTCAAAGGATCCAGTTTAATTTGGGGCCGAGACTCGGTTTCGTTTTCAAACATTGGCTTGAGTGTCGTACTCGCTTTCCAAGCCGTCTGCGGGCTTGCGGCCATAAAGTCTCAATCGCCGAGCAGTACAGTCGCAGACCGCGCAAACCCTGTCACACCGAGAGCGTGCAGTTGGTTGAGAAGTGAAGACACTTGTATTGTCTGAGCGCCCTTGCTATGCAGTCACAGGCCAGCCAGGCAGGGCTTGTGACGATACACAGGTACTGCTCACCGGCAACACGGCGTTGCGGTTCGGAGTGCTGTGTGATATTCAATCTGCCTTGAGGCTTCCATATGCCAGATCATCCAGTGTGCATGCTTTGCAGACAACCCTGCCCGTTCCGCTGTGGAGCTACTCTATTGCCCTCCAAAAAGTGTATACGCAAAAGTGTGCGTCAGCAAGTCCAGGTATCTACATTGTCCGCGTGCAGTGCAGCATCTGGTTGTCATTCACAGCCTGACCATGCTGCAGAGTCTTTTGTGCATGCGTGCAGTATTTGATGTGCCACCTGTCGCTCATCATGACTGCAGCTTACCAGGTACACAATGTGTCCAGGCTTGCGCATGCTTGTGATGCAGGTCCAAGCAACAGCCGAGGTGCTTTCTCGCCCTGATGTGCACTCCCGTGCAGATAGATTCAATTTCAGGCAATACATGGCCGACAGAGCTGAGCTTGTCAACGAGGCCCTTGATGCTTCTGTGCCCTTGCAATATCCTGAGGACGTTGTTGAGTCCATGCGGTGAGGATGCACAGGATCTGCAATGTTTACAAGCAGTGTCTCCTCGTCTGGCAATTTTTGGCACTGTGAAGGCACCTTGTGTGGCTCCCCAACCCACCACAAGCAGCACAGGAGCATCAATGTATCATCGTCAATAAAGCATGCTAGCATTTCTTATTGTGAGGAAGGGGGGTCAGCAACTCAAATGCCATATCAACACATTTTGCAGGTACTCTCTCCTTGCTGGTGGGAAGCGGATACGGCCTGCCCTATGTTTAGCAGCTTGTGAGCTTGTTGGTGGCACCATTGAGCAAGCAATGCCCTCAGCTTGTGCCATGGAAATGATTCACACAATGTCGCTCATACATGATGACCTGCCGTCTATGGACAATGATGACTTTAGGCGAGGAAAGCCCACAAATCACAAGGTCAGGCTGCTGCATAGCCTTTCTTGTCAGACATTTCAGCTGCTCAGACCAGCAAACTCTGCCCACAAATGCACTCAGACATGCTTAGCCTAAAGCTGGATGCTTTTACAACAGCATGCATCCACATGAAGTTCAGAACAACAGCAGTACAAGCTTCATGTACACATCCCCAGGCTGCAGCTGGTGCCATCCTGGTGAGCCTTTGTGCTGCAGTCGCTGCAGTAATGTGATGCAGCGCTACTGTAGCTCCTTCCAAGGTGATGTGGTTGTATAGGCGTTCACATTGCTCATGCAGGCTTATGGTGAAGACATTGCTATCCTAGCTGGGGATGCGTTGCTGTCATTATCCTTTGAGTACATAGCAAGGGAAACCAGGAATGTGGCTGCAGAGCGCATCCTCAGGGTATGATACCGATATGCCGCATACAAAGCATGCGCTCCATGGTCATGTCTCAGCTGATTGTTGTGCATTGAGCTCCTGATTACTTTGGCTTGACATTTGCATGCATGCCTGCTCCAGTTCTGTCATCAGTACGACGCTATCAAACTACATTCTGCTCAGCATATGTCACTCTCAATGCATCATTCACAGTCAGTGGCTGCCATCTTTGCACAACCCTGATATCTACTCGCGAGCCTTCACCTGCATTCACTGCAGCTCAGCAAACAAGTCAAATTGATTTGTCACCGTTCCTTTATGGCCTGCTACCAGGCTGTCACTTGCCAGTGCTTGGTGTTGACAGCCCATGCATCTGGGTTTGTGCATGATGCTGATTTTTGCCTGACGTGCATGATGCTGCTTCCTGGCTGGGGTGCCTGATGCTGATTGCTGCCTGGGGTGCATGATGCTGATTCCTGCCTGGTGTGCAGGTGATAGTGGAGGTTGGCAAGGCCGTAGGAGCTGAGGGTTTAGTGGCAGGCCAAGTGGTGGACATCAAGAGTGAAGGGGGCAATGGTACAGTGGGCTTGGATACCCTACAGTATATCCATGAACACAAGACAGCAGCCCTGCTGACGGCCTCTGTTGTGTCTGGAGCTATTCTGGGTGGTGCATCTGATATGGAAGTGCAGCGCCTACGGAAGTACTCTACTTGTGTTGGCCTGGCATTCCAGGTTGGGCTCTTGTGCACTGCTTGCGATGCGTGTGTAAGCACTCAGTTTATGACTTGCATGCTGTTTTTCTGTGACTATTTCTTGATTCAGATCAGATCGATGATATAACCCTGCAGCCTGCTGTTGTTGTGCGGGTTTCCTGCTGTCACACACTCTGTTACTGCATGCAAAGGGTGTAACAGTGTGATTCTGCTTTGTAGGTTGTGGATGACATTTTGGACATCACGCAGACCACAGAACAACTAGGTAAGACGGCAGGTAAAGATTTGACAAGTGACAAGACAACATACCCGGCTTTGCTCGGTCTGGAACGCTCCAAAGAAGTTGCAAAGGAGCTTATCAAGGATGCAAAGGATGCCCTTGCAATGTATGATGACGTGAAAGCAGCTCCTCTGATTGGCTTGGCTGACTACATTATTTCCAGGACCAACTGATTCTGCTGAGTTTAATTTCAGTTTGCAACTCAACATGTGTGTGATTCATGTCTTAGGCATCAGCTTCTTAGGCATAACCTCCTGCTGCAATACTTTGCGTCGTGTCATTTAGGGCTTCAGCTTGCTTAGGACTCTTTCTTCAAATGCATGTCACTGTTGTGAGTTGTGTGGGTATTTTTTGTCCCCATGTGCAAGTGCAAGCACAGTGCGCTGTTCATTGCTTGTACAGCAATTTCTGTTGCAGCATCCAGATATCAGTGCTGCACGATCTGAAGCACTTCTTTTGCTGTTATTGTATTTGTATACGTTTCGACTGAATGTGGTCTTGTGAAAGGTAACTTCCGTGTAACACTAAGATCACTACAGTCATATGTTGTGCACAAGCGCCTTGCAACATGACTGAGACTGTCTGGCATGCAGCAGCAGGATATGCATGGGTCAGTCTTCATGTCATGGGGACCAAAGATGGACGGGTTCCTTCATTGGATTGATAGGTCGTACTTTGCTGAATGTGTCTGCACTATGGCACGAAAGTGATTCGACGACGAGTTAGCATTGGTGCCAACTTTAGGTAACAGGTCATCTTGCATTCCAGCCAGCAAACAACATTGCCAATCAAACTCAATCTCAGCTTGAAAGTTTAAACAAAACAGGCCTTATTCGCTTCTAACAGGCTGTATGTCAGACATTCCGAGGTAATGGAATACGTATATATACAAGCCACTCAAATGATACCACATGCACGCATCACCAGGAACCCTAGGTTTCTATCAAGCAAAAACGACAAGCAAATGCAATACTCCATCTATGCTAGCGCATCACAAGCTTAGCGCTCAAATGAAAAACACTTCATTGAGTGCTCGGATGTCTTGCCGACACACTGGACACATACCAGTCCTTTCTTTGACAGCTACGCTGCAGCCTCCACACATTGCAAGGTGCCCACAGGGCACGCAGACCCATGTAGGTGTCTTGTCCCAGCAGACAATGCACACCCTCCCTTGATTGCCCCTTGGCTTTTCAGCTGGTGTCTGAATATCTGTCGGCATCGCAGGAACGTATCTGGGAAGACTGCTACCCACTGCTGGCAGCGTTGAGTCTGCTGTTGTAATGGGCATGGAGGGTCCTGTTGGGGCAGGGCCTGTTGTCACATGATTGCACACAGGAGCCCTGGTGGCAGCATCTTCAGATTCACCATACTCTGCCTCATAGCATCCACCTGATTCTAGACTGGCGGCTGCTGAAGGCGTGCTGTTACTCAGCTTCACCTGATTGTGGGAATGCAGTAGAGGCATGCCTGAGGGGTCTGGTTGGCCCCAAGCATGTCTGTCTGTGTAGCTGTGCAGTGGCTGTTGTGCAGTGCTACTGGCAGGTTCGACGATACCAGAATGCATTTGGAACAAGAATGTCAAGGGGTTCACAGGTGACTGTTGTTGCTGCTGCTGCTGCTGGTGATGTGCTCTGCCCCTTGATGCCCAGTCTACAGAGCATTGCACAAAATAAGCTCATGCCTAATACACCACACATAACAACAGCTGAGTCAATGCATCATTGTCACTGAATGCCGACACGCAAAGTTCCTCTCACTGGTTGCAGGTAAGATACAATGCCAGGTTTTTGTCACAACATCCTGTCACTGGCTGTTGGGTAAGTGTGCCAAAGCAAACGTGGTCAGTCATCACCATGCAGATGCCACGCAAAGCACTTGTCTGCAAGCTTGTGATAGTGTGAATTGAGCACTGGCCATCATCAACCTTGGCTGAGGACAAGAAGACTAATATAGGGCTGTGTGTTACCTGCATCTGCAGTGATCTGTGGCTGGCTCATGCTTGAAGCCTGCTTGTTGCCTGGCCTGGACACAGCCCCTGTGCAAGGCAGCCCGTGCATGCTGGAGGAAGCTTTGTGCCTGTGTACTGTGAGCACCTTTCCCTGTCCTATGCTGTTGGTGGCAAAGGAGGCTGACTGGCGGCCATTCTGAGGCATTGATGCGCCCGGGCAGCTTACTGCGCCTGTACCCACATGCTGATCATGCCGATCCAGGAATCTGTGACGCTCACTGTACTGATCATCTGAGGATCTGTGACAATCACTGAAAGCTCCAGCTGCCCCTTGCTGATGTTCGCTGTTTCTGCTGCTGTGAAAGCATTGCCTGCTGCGATGACTGGCTGTTGGGGCTGCGCTGGGCTGGGCATTTTTGAAGTAGTGGGCATGCTGCTTCTGGAATTGCTGACTGGCAATGGGGCGCTGGCCGCTGAGCTGAACTCCCAGTTGCCTCAGCTTACTGTGCATGGCATGCTCTTCAGCACTGGCATCGTGGCTTGGTTGTAGATGCCTGCTGTGAGAAGGGTGCTGCTCAGGAGCCACAAGTTTGGCTGGTCTGTCTGTGGGTCTGTACGTGGGTCTGTCTGTAAGTCCGTCTGTGAGATTATCTGTGGCAGATAGCTGACCCCCGCTGCCGCCAGCTTTCCTCATAGCTGCAGGTATCCCACCATGATGGCCCTTCCTCTTCGTCTTGGAATCTGCTCTGCCAGGCTGCTGTGCTGCTTTGAAGCCATGGTCAAACTGCGGCTGGTAATGAGCAGATCTGTCAGTTTGTACTGAATGTGGTACTGAATGTGGGAAGTAGTCATGAACAAGCTCGTGAGCATCATCTTCGCTGCCATGCTGTCGTTGGCTTTGTGGGTAGGTAGAGTATGGCGCCTGACCTACGTCAAAGCCTGGTGCCTGGCCTTGGTTGTGCTGACAGCTGCTGTCATGCTGATGCTGTAAACACCTGTCATCATCTTGCCAGCTATCATCATACAAATGCAGCTGCTGGTGACTAAAGATGATGTCATCATCATCAGCATCCTCACAGCTGTCTTCGTCCTGCCAGCTGTCATCATAGTCAAGCTGGTCTATAAGCTGCTGCTGTTTGTAGATCTCATAGTAGTCCCAGCTGCTTGAGTCCTGCTGTGGAACGTCACTGAGCATCAACTGGTCTGTCTGTGCAGCAGTGCTGCAGCTGCCTGACTGATCAATAGCCCATGCATCCTGCCAGGGCTCATGGCTCTGACAGCTAGCTTCCTCTTGGTGTGCAGCTCTACTGCTGTCTGAGCGTGACTGTGCTTGCAAAATGGGATCAGGTGACTCATGCTCCCAACTTTGCTGAGGATTCATCCCTTGGTGAGGGCTAGGTTGGCTTGCAAGGGCAGGTACAGCTGGCGTGTTGGGCCCTGGCTGGTTGCTAGCTGTGACTGTAGGGTCAGGACTAGTCACATCGTGTGCTGTGGTCAAAGCAGGAGGCTCATACCAGACTGTGGCTGCTGCTGCTTGAGCAAAGGCAGACTTGGCTTGAACGGGCGCGATGGGCAGCTCAGGTGACCTGACATATGCCTGTGCTGCCGCATTGGCTTCTGTGCACACTTGCAGGCATGCAAGCTGGGTCTCCAGGCTGTCCCTGGATGCCTGGGAAAGCTCAGGCAACAGCTGTGCTTCAGGGGTTGCTGTGACAGCTTGAGCAAATCCCGGCAGTTGAAGACTGTCATCTGAGAATGAGGGTGCTGGATGCAGCCCAGGCGGCAGTGGGGCTGAACAACCTGCCACAGAAGCTGTCTGGCTCATGTCAGGTGGCCGCTGTGAGGCTGCTTTGTCTGTGGTGGGTGCAATCTGTTGAAGCCCAGGCGGAGGCCGAATGTTGAGAGATGGTTTGGATATTTCCTGCCTGTGGGTCTTGGCTGCTGTTGCTTGACTTGACCTAGATGAGGGCTGGAGCCCATTGACAGGTCTGTGGGCTTTGCTTGCAGTGGATTGAAGCTGATCTGTAAGTGCTGCTTGCTGGTGTGGCTGATTGGCAGTGGCTCTGCTCAGTGAAGTCATTTGAGGAGCTAGGCCAAGTCCTGGGAATTCAGTCGTGTCATGGAGCCTGATGACACGATTGTAGCCAGGAGGAAATTCTGGGCCAGAGCTGTCTTGCTGGCGTTGCGTGCTTGCAGCAGCACCTTTCTTGGCACGACCAGAATGGGTTATGACCGGTCTTGAAGTGCTTTTTTTGCCAGCAGTTGCTCCAAAGGGATTGGGAAGCGTTCGAGAGAGCTTGTTGCCAGGAAACCTCAAGTTGCGGTCTCTACTGGTCTTGTTACCAGAGACAGAGTGTGCAGCAGTGTTAGCCTTATCCACAAGACCTGCAGACATTGTAGCTTTGGTTGACATGTGTAAGGTAGCGCAAGCATCGAGCGGTGTAATTGTTGAAATTCTCACCCTTGCTTGCGTTCTGTACATCAAATTTGATGTGTGACCTGTGGGTGTGTGCCTTGCCAACTTTCGTTGCCATTTCAATCTGCAGATATTGCATAAGTCATGTCCCTAGCATTGCGACATGGGTCATGTACAGCAGACAGCTGTGGTGATCAAGGACAACGGCAGTGTCAAAAGGAGCGTTGAGGTGGTGGCGCACCGGGGGTAGCACTGGTACAACAGCTTTTGGGATACGCCCCACAGGAGCAGTCGTGGGTTGGAGACTGTCAACCCAAGCTTCAGACCCATCTTCAGCACCAAAAGCGGCTCCTTTGTCAGCACATTGCAAGCCCAATTTCAGCTGGTCCCTGCTTGTGAGAATGACAGAGTGTCACAGTCATGCGTTGCAAACATAAGTGTGTCGGGAAGATGACCATCACACCTGATTGCAGGTGCCTCATCGGCACAAGCTGGCGGGTGGGCTTCGCCCTTCTTCTTGAACGGCAAAGAGCTCCGCTCATCAGAGACACTTGTGATCCCAGGTCCCTCCGCCATCCTGTTACTACTCTTGCTGCGGCAGCGATCCTGCTTTTACCACACATGAACATCTCTCTCAGCCATACCGATGTACATATTACAGATGCAACGGGTGCACCGCTGACGGCATGTACGAATTGCGTATGTAACGCCTGCAATTTGGCGCCAAAGTTAACTTTGCTTTCAACAGACTTAGGAAATTATTTATTCAACTGGTAGCAAAGAATCTGGCGGCTTCCATTCGTGAATCACAGGCATAGACAATCCTCCAGCTAGCTTAGTTCAGAAGATGGAAGAGTGCTTACGAATACCACAACCAAAGAGCCAAAAATATGTGCCTATGTGTAGCAATGCAAAATTGCAAAAGGTGGACCTGCATGAAGTCTCATGGAGTGTCACCAGTGCAAGTCCGCGTGCAATTTTGAAGCGATCTTGACGTGTCGTTTTAAACAGAAATAAGGTCACATATGTTGCAAGGTACAGCAACTGCGTACAAGCTGCTACTTCAGCACCAACAGCCAAATTGCTTTGCAAATTTGTGAGTATACTGATAACATGCCCGGATCATGAAGATACGTATATTACCAGGCTGTGCAGATCAGTGCATCTCTGGGAACTTGTATCTGAGATCCGATCTATCAAGAAGATTGCTTGAGAGATGAGCACTTGCAATTGCCTGCTGTTGATTTACAGCTCAAAGAGAGCAAGTTGAGATTGGTGTCAAGCACAGCTGCTTAATGAATAGCGCAAGTGGCGGCAGAACATACTATGCTGAGAAGTGCACACAGCACGGCATCAGCATAGGTGATATCACATGACCATATGACCACCATGCCTGAAGTGATGAGCAACAGAGGCACCCAGTCATTAGCTAAAAGTCAGTGCAAAAGCTTGCTGTGACAGATGCAAGACCACATCACATCTCCTTTCACACTAACACCGCATTGTTGACTGTGGTGAAAATAAAGCGGCTGAGCCCTGTTGCAGTCTCAATGTGGCAGAGAAAAAGCAGATGTATGCACATTTAAGCCTCCAACGGCTGCCCAAGAAACCAGTGTATGCCTTCTTGACAGATGCTTCTTGGCACAGTGTGAG
>JAABUO010000990.1_pt1 | contig 41051 bp, 46 predicted proteins | sample 5559291 | NCBI WGS metagenome assembly JAABUO01 (sample SAMN10711878, study PRJNA513372) | rock metagenome | isolation source: Antarctica rocks | place: Antarctica: Victoria Land, Finger Mt sud
CCCATCACCACATCCCCGCCCTCCCCCCCCCACCGCCTCTCCACCTCCTCAAGCGCCCAGCTCCGGTCCACCGCCCCCTCCGTCCTCTCCCTCCCCACCGCCTCCGCCCGCCACGTGCGCTTGAGATCAATCCCCAGAAACTGCAACTCCCGCTCCTCGAACCCTGTCTCCTCAGAGCTCAGCCCAGGGATGTGATCCGCATCCTGCGCGCCGCAGCTCGCTGATGTGATGCGCCAGTCTGAATCGTTCGTGAAACGTGATAGTAGCGCAGGGGATATATGCGCCGTCAGCGCTGCCCAATCGCCTCGCTCCCCTTCGCCTATCTCATCGCCTTCTGTAGTAACTCCTCCACCCTCCCGCTCCCCCACCCCCTCCCCCGCGCTCTGCCGATAAGTCGTCAACCGCTCCATCCACACCTCCGCGAGCCCCTCCCTGCAACGCTGCACCTCGGCGGAGGAACACGCCACTAGGTGGCTGGCTTGGGCGTCCCATTTGCGGACGAGGAGGGGTGGGTGGGAGGAGGAGGCGGCGGGGGAGGAGGGGGAGGTGGGGAAGGTGGGGATGCAGAACCAGAAACCGGAGCGAAGGGAGAGGGAGGGGGTTTCGGAAGTGTAGAGGAAGTGGTGACCGGGCGGGAGGTCTTTGATGCCGAGGAAGCGGGGGGAGGTGGTGAATGTGAGGAGGTTGATGCCGCAGAGGAGGGAGGGGGGGAGGGAGAGGAGGAGGAGGGTGGGGGTGAAGTGAGGGGTGGACATTGGGGTGGTGGGTGGAGGGTGGGAGGGAGGTTATTTAGGCAGCGTCGCTGTGGTTGTGGACACAGTGGATGGTCATGGAATAGGAGGGAGAAGCTCGTCACTAGAAAAGACATAGAAGGGGTTAGGTTTTACATTGCGTGGTTCAATCCTACACGAGTAGGTTGGGCGACCAGACGAACGGAGCCCCTAGCTTTGCCGATAGAAAACACTCGAGACATAGATTGAGCATTTCAGGATCTCAAAGATATTGCTATCGCAATCCTAAGCTCAGCATGAAGACCAGGCCAAAGCCGTTCTCCGCGTATTTCTTCACATCCACCACAGACTCGCAAAGCCATCGCCCCCGCCTCCAGAGCACAGCACATCACAGACGGCGACCTCTCCGACCACCCTTGCGACGTGTAGAGTCAGACGGTGTAGGTGTTACATCCTCGATACGCCCAATCTTCATCCCCGAACGAGCGAGAGCGCGGAGCGCAGACTGAGCTCCTGGACCAGGGGTCTTCGTACCATTGCCTGTATTATCAGATCAGCCAGAATGCATTATTACAAACGGGACTTCATACCTCCAGTAGCTCTAATCTTGATATGCAATGCATTGATGCCCAGCTCCTTACACCTCACCGCAACATCCTGAGCCGCCAACATAGCAGCATACGGCGACGACTCGTCGCGGTCGGCCTTGACTTTCATACCGCCGGTGACACGGGTGATGGTTTCGCGGCCACTGGAATCACCCAGAATGTAAGCCTCTGTAACCATGTGCCTCTGCTCGCTTTGAGGCTGAGAGTGTTGATTCGGACGAACCTTAGGTCGGTCACGTGGACGAAGGTATCATTGAATGAGGCAAAAATTCGCGCGACCCCGAAGACGAGTTCACCTAAAGAAGGTTATTTGATCATCTTCTAAGGGAGTAGGGAAGTGTATGCTCACCTTCACGGACTTGAGGGCCAAGCGAGATGTTCTCGGTGGCAGCGCGCTCGACCTTCTTCTTGGGAGGCATGATTGCGGTGTCGAAACTTCGTTTGGGGGATCGATTGTTTTGTCTTAGAATTCAGGTCTGTAGTTGGGAACATTAAAGCAATGTAACTTCGATTTTCCGCGTGAGGGATAACGCTTAGGGCGAAACCCTGGAAAGGTCTTGATACAGAATGGCTAGCGTCGGCATAGCGCGGAAGTTTTTCCGTGTTGACCTGCAAATTATCCTCGATTTTCTTTCTTTATTTCTAGTTCTATCCGCAATTCTGACTCAGAATGTTGCTACCTGCTCGTGATCTTAGTAAGACTTCATGTCGAATGGGGGTAAGATTCGACGCTGTGCGGCATGGCTTCTACAAATCACGATTGCGCCTTTGTTTGTTACACTACTCTGGCGCGTCTTAAATCCAAGAAACATTCTAGGACTCAACCTTCTTCGTTTTCTGTGCAAACAATCTAGTCATTCCACCATGGAGAATACTGTGGTTGGAATTATTGGAATGGGCGGCATGGGGAAGATGTATGCCAGACGAATTAGCAGTGCAGGATGGAAGTAAGCACACATATTCGGATTTTCAGTATCTTAATAGCTCTCGCATTGTGAGTGTTTCAAATTTCCGAAGGCCCATTTACTACTTATGTGATGACTTGAGTGCATTTGGCTCGAGTATGTCTGGCTGTCAACGCGGTCACCATTCTGGTCACCGTCGTATTTTCACCAGATGTCGATGATGTTAATTCTCAGCTACCTTTATTTCTTTCTTTGTCTGAATAGTGGAATTATCAAGACTTCGCTGGCATCGTACCGAAACGATCCAGGGGCTAACCGTCGAATGCAGATTCTCACTGTAGCTGATTGCATTCTGCAGAGTTGTCGCCTGTGATCAGCCCAGCAACTTCGATGCTTTGAAGGACGAGTTCTCTGGTATCGTACGTGCCTCTGTTGAAGCGTCACGGGTCCATCTGACCAAAAGCATATAGCCGGGTATCCAAATCCTGGTCGATGGCCATCATGTATCTAGAGCAAGCGACTACATCATCTACAGCGTAGAAGCCGAAGCGATCTGGAAACTTGTAAAGCTCTATGGGCCATGTATGCGCTTTCAATACGACATGATGGTGGAGGCGGTTTTGCTGACGAGTCGCAGCAACAAAATACGGGGCCATTGTAGGGGGCCAGACTTCTTGCAAGAAACCCGAGCTGGAAGCGTTCGAAAGGTTCATCCCCGAAGACGTCGATATAATATCGTGCCATTCTCTTCATGGGCCAGGAGTCGACCCCAAAGGCCAGCCTTTGGTGCAAATAAACCATAGAGCTTCACCGAGAAGTACTGCATTAGTCAAGCAGATACTTTCCTGTTTTGGGTCCAAGCACGTCGAGCTCACAGCTGAGGAGCATGACCATATCACTGCGGATACACAGGCTGTAACACACGCGGCCTTCCTGAGCATGGGTACCGCCTGGCAGGCTAACGATCAATTTCCCTGGGAGACGGACCGCTATGTCGGCGGCATCGAAAACGTCAAGGTCAACCTGATGCTTCGTATATACTCCAACAAGTGGCACGTCTATGCCGGATTGGCGATTCTCAACCCTTGGGCAAAAATCCAGATTCGTCAATATGCAAAATCAGTGACCGAGCTCTTCAAGTTGATGTTGGGTGGCGAGCGGCAAGAACTTGAGCGACGAATCAAAACTGCAGGACGGACGGTGTTCATTACCCGGGACAACAGTGAGGACCTCCTACTCAGCGACGAGGTCCTTGATCGCTTTTCTTTAGGCAAAGTCCCGCGAGAGAAGAAGCGCAACAACCATCTCGCTTTGTTGGCGATGGTCGATTGCTGGTCAGAGCTGAACATTGTGCCATACGATCATATGATATGTTCCACTCCCGTAAGTCTTTCAGACCCGGGTTAATCCCAGGTCATTTGTCCCTACTTATCAAACCAAATCAGCTTTTCCGATTGTGGCTCGGCGTCACCGAATATCTCTTCCGAAAGCCTCAACTTCTTGACGAAGTAATCTCAACAGCCATCGAGGACCAAAGCTTTCGTCGCGACGATCTCGAGTTTACCTTTGCAGCTCGGGTGAGTACCTTGTCATTGCTTCTCGCTTGATGCTGTCCACTTACTTCAAAAAATCAGGCATGGTCAGAATGCGTATCATTTGGGGACTTTGCATCATATCGGGATCGATTCGAGAGGATACAAGAATACTTCCGTCCCAGGTTCCCGGAGGCAACACAGGTAGGCAATGAGATGATTAGGGTGATATTCGAGAAGATGTAATACCACCGTAAGGGGTCATACACGAAACGACCTTCCTGGGGACGTCACGATAGGATGACATAAGGTGGACCGGCACAGGGATTTTCGTAGGTTCCAGGTCAGGACTAAGGGTTTAACATACACCACCAGACAGATGGAGAACCGAAATACCATTCTATCAAAACGGCTCGAGAAATCTATGCCTCTTGTTGGGATCACATGGTCATCGCCCAGTATCCACACCACTGGAGCTTCCCCGTTCAGCTTCTCGCGGCTGCGAGCCAGCGGTCTGCTTGCTCCAATAATTCCATGGCAACCAGCTACCCCCGGAAGCAGCCTTCCCCTCCGCCTCATGCTTCTCAATCCTCTCAAACGGCGTCCCACTCCTACTCTTCGCCAATCCCTCGTCACTTCCCTCCATACCCTTCGCCTCTCCCATCCTCCTATCCACATCCTCCTCAATCATCTCATCATTCGAAAGATCACTTGCCTCCTGATCCAGCGCCGTAAGCAACACCCTCAACCTCTCTCTCTGCGTCGACAAAAACGTCATCTTCTCCGCCCGGCTCGTCATCCCCTCCGGTATCAGCACCCCACTGCGACCCATGCTCTCCACCTGCGCTTCCCTACTAGCACCCGACGCAGCCCCCACCTGCCCCATAGCCGCGCTCAGCATACCGTAGAAATCCCCCGCCGGCGCCGCCAGCCCTTGCCGTGCGCTCGGCAAATTAAACCGCGACAGCAGGTTCTGCGCATACATCCCTCCCTGCCTCCCAGGCACCTGCTCCCTCGCCTTCTGCCCCAGCAGATTCTCCCTCGCCCACTCCACCGCCCGCTTCAAATACCCCCACCCCGCTCTCCTCGCCTTATCATGCGCGTCCGTGATGAAGACATCGATGTCATGCTCATAGTGCGCGAGGAAAGGGTGCACGTTCCCCTGGTAGAGGAGGCGCGCACCCTGGGTTTGGGGCAGGACGAGGTAGGAGAGGAGGAGGAGGCGGAGGGTGGCGTAGAAGGGGAGCCAACTGATGAGGAAGTAGGTCCAGTATTCGAAGAGGGAGAAGAGCGAGAGGATGACCCAGTACATGAGCCAGGGGGTGAGGAGGGCGGGGTCGGAGGTGCGGAGCGCTTTGTAGGAGGCGAAGATGGGGAAGAGGATGGTGAGGAGGGAGCTGGGAGGGGAGTCAGCACGATAGACGTGTGGGAAGGATTGGGTGCGCTGTGGGGGTGGGACTGACGAGAGGAGGTTGGGCACGATGTCGAAGAACATCTTGGTGTAGGCCACGAGCGCAAATTCTTCGCTTGGACGAGCTGTAGAATGAAGTAAGGGACTGACAAAGGTCTAGTGGAATGGAAGTGGCATTGCTCTCTCTTCAATGACGCTGCCGTCTTACAGGATGAGACCCCGCGGCTTATCGATAATCAGCTGCCTGTCGATCCTTGCAGAGAAGATAGCCGCGCGTTTACTGGTTTCTTGGCAGGACTGACTTCGTCCTCGGAGAAGATCAGCTGACGGATGTGGCGTGACTCAATCGATGTTATCACATGGCTTTAGCAGACCACATATGATGCAGGTTGGGTTTGCATTGGATGCCATGGCTGTACTCTGACTTAACAATCTCGGATTTGAAGTGTCCGCGGTCGGAGACAAGATTCATACAATGTGTATCGTGCTCATCTCTACTGCCCACCCGGACTATGCTTTAGTCCTCATCAACAACCGTGATGTACACTGCATGCCCAGGGAGTTCTTCGCTCTGCTGAGATAAGGGTAGGAATACCTGAACCGCCGGACTGCACCAGCAGCATGGTGGGCGCCGCCCAACGAGCATATCCTAGGCGGCCGTGATCTCCTTCGAAAAGAGCAAGGGACATGGCTGGGCATCACAAAGCAGGGCCGCATAGCCGTTCTGACCAACTTCAAAGAAGATACCCAGGTTCAGGAGAGCAAAAGTAGAGGTGCTATGGTCAATGCGTACTTGACGCAATCTCCTGAGAAGGGCGAAGATACCCGCAATTTCGTGAAGAATCTTGTAGATGGGGACGGTCTGAAGGGCGTCGGTGGGTTCAGTCTCGTATGTGGTAAAGCTGGTGAACCTCTGGCTGTGGTATCAAATCGCACGCCCAGCGTGGAGGGCATGACATGGCTTGCCGAACAGAGAGGCGAGACTGTCGGACTGAGCAATGCAGCTTTTGGGGATCGATCGTGGCCCAAGGTCTTGCAAGGCGAAAAGCTGATGACGTCGGCGATCGCTGAGAGTGTCGCGCGTAAGGACTCTAAGGCCGCTTTCGTCGAGGCGATGATGGGTCTTCTGAGTGTCGATACCTTGCCCAAGAGAGAAGAAGGTCAGGGCTGGGAAAGCTATGTGAAAGAGCTGCGCAAGAGCATCTTCATTCCAGCCATTGGCGGAGACGGTGCCGGTGAATTGCCTGCCGATGATGTGGTTATGGCAAGAACGAATCAGCATATGCAAGGCTTAAGTGGTGTCTATGGAACGCAGAAGCAAACTGTTGTGCTGATCGATCATCACGGTCGGGTGACTTTTGTGGAACGGACGTTGTATGACAACAAAGCTAGGGAGGTGAAGAGCCAGGATCGAGACAGGTGGTTCGAATTCCGTATCGAAGAATAAGGCTGGGGGGCATCGATGAGCAACCATAAGCTTGTATGCAGATGGAGCAAATGAGGTGCAGTGAGTGGTCCCGATAAGACCCTGATGAATATACACATGGGCAAAAACACACTAAGTCCTATCTATCTCAGGAATCAAAATTGCAAAACATTTACCTCGAAGCCCAGAGACTCGGAAGTCCCTGAGGTTCTCAGCTATAGCCAAGGCTTGAAGCCTTTTCTATGTACCCCTCCCTTTTTCAGGCCTATCGGTTCAGGCTGCGCAGGGAGGCCGTCTGCGCGGGGAGAACGGGTATGGCTCCAAATGAATGGAGGCTTACCGGGTTCGAACCGAGAGCCTTCGAATCCGCTTTAGTGTGGATGGAGTTGAAACCGGGGTGGTTAACCACTCGACCAATCGCCCAACATACGGTTCTACTCGGTGTGTTGGGGGGAACGCTTCTATTATGATATATAAAGTGCGTAAATGGGCTCAAGTATATGCTTGAAGTCTTCGCTCCATGCCCTTCAATTGTGTTTCATCGTCCTACATTCGCTGGCACTCCTACTATCCTATACCCTGGCCGGGTGCTAATGTTGTTACCGGTCATGCAGTCCATTGTCATTTCGTCAATACGCTCTTACAGAATGCATAGCAATTGGCTTTTCAATCAACTGAATGTCCATTGCCAAAGCAGAGCGTAAAACTGTATCAGTGATCTAAACGGATGGCCTTAAGGAAGCAACAGGAGAAGAGTTTTGACGTGGGTTGCGAAGCAAAATAGCACCAGTGCCACCGCACGGGATATGTTGTTCTCTTTGACCTCACTCAAAAGCTACAGTCGGTTTACGGGCAGGATATGACACGGGAAAATTCTTTCTCAGCTACCACGCACACGATTCTGAAACAGCACTGGGCTCAGTGAGCGTATTGTCTATAGCAAAGTATTTTTTGTATGTCCCCATGTTCTTCCAGGAACATCTCCTACATGGATGTGCATGAATCTCGATGCAGATGCTCCGTCACTCTTGATAACTCGCAGCCAACCCTTATGATACCTGTCGAGGCTTCCGTATGTGGATCGAAAATCCTATGAGCCGTACGCTTTTACCTCCTTGAATGGGTATTTGATAACATCATCCTTCCTGAGCCAGATCTTCTTCCGCTTCTTCGTTACAACGTGCTCCACAAATGCGTCCCTCGCATACTTCTCCACGAATTTTCGAATGAATCTTGGATCCCAGAGTTCGCTGGCAATTCCTAGGTCTTTGCAGCAGCGCATCAATGCGTTTGACTTGCAGCCTTCTGCGGAGGTGGGGATGCCTTCGGGGGAGAAGTAGTCCATCTCGCCGCGAGCAATCGAGACGAGTCTGGGAGCCGAAATTAGTAGCTTTTCCGGAAAGGTCAGAAGGAGGAATCTCAAATGACGAACCTTCCACCGACCACAAGCGCATATTCCCTTGTAACCGATTTCGCCGTCACGATCGTCTCGCCCCTAGGCGCAAGGCCCCATCCCCCGGGCCCGAATGCCTTGTTTAATATCCGCCGATACTTGATCTCTGGGAGGTATACGATGCCATCAGGCTTTACTTCGATGTCGTCGGAGGCTAAAGGTGCGAGGAGGATGTCCGCAGCTTCTTTGGGAAAGGGGTCGGCTGCTAGGCCGTGAAATGATCGGGTCCAGTCCACCTGGCGGGCTCCTTCGTCGAGGATGACGGGCTGGTCGTTGAGGCCTGCAGTTAGGTCGGTAAGTTCGGGCGGGTCTTCGGGCGTTGCCTGCAACATCGAGTCAATACTTCGTTGATTTCTCGGGTCTTGGACAAAGCTGGCTAACTGACTCTAGATGCAGCAGCGGACTTCTGCGCTTGTTGCTCTTGATGGAACCTCGTGGATGTGAACATCGATCTCGTCGAAGCGTGTGTCGGTGCTGGCGAGCTTCGTCTGGTATGCCGCGAGCCATGGTGCCGGCTGGAGCGTATACTCTCGGCGGCGAGCTCTCTGGGCTTGTTCCGTCTGGGAAGGGCGGTGGTGAAGGTGACGGCAAAGGATCGCGATGTTCTCGATATCTGCAGCGACCAACCCGCTCTTTGGAGTATGAGGGTCGCCATGACTGGGCGGTTTTGTAAAGTTGGAGGCTGGCGCGTGAAGCTTTAAGTTAAGCTACACCCTGACAGAGGTCTTGGCGGCAGTGGCGATCATCACGAGGCACGTGATCGGACCATGGGACTAGAAATCAAGTATGCAGATGGGATATGATGTATGACCGTCTCAAGAACCGTCTCTACGATGTAAAGAGACTAGAAGGAGTTCAAGCCTTACTTTCACTCGTTCAGATACAGGAGAAGCCGCTTCGAGACGGAGAGGCTTGATCCATGTTCTCTTTCCCAACCCCGCCTATGCGTCCTTCGTCTCGGTTCTCTGATCGTTTCCTTGCTTCTTCCAGCACTGCTTGAAGATGTTCATCTGAAAAGAACCAGGACTTGGATCAGTCATAGTCTTTCGGGCGGGATTTTGGGGTGAAGACACAGCGATAAGACTGGATACGGAAGTCACGTCTTAACCTACCTCTTGTTTGCAAACACGCCAATCCTTCTTCTCGAAGTAGCAGTCGTTGAGCGCAGTCTGTTCGGCTTTGACTTCTCAGCGTTGACTTTGGTGTTCAATTGAGGTCTCAGTACCTGCACAACCAGTGCTGAAGATTCTCTTGTCCCTTGAGGCTTGCAATCAGAGGGCTTTCACCTTCCGAGTAATTTTCTTGAAACATACCAGTCGTCCGGCTCATCCTCATTCTCCTGTTCTTCTCTAGGCTCGCCTTCTTCCGTGTTGGTGCTTTGAGGCATCGAAATTCTATCGCTCTTTGACCTGTTTGAGAGGTTCCGTGCCGCTAGAAAAATTGAGTAGAGGTCGTCATCGGCTGAGTTCTGGATTTCGTCTGCCCGAAATCCGCCCATGACTGCGTCTCGGCTATGTTAAGACAATTATGGCGACAAAACGTATGAATGTGCTTGTCTACTCAGGTACGACGATGCTTCCAATTGCAACTCTCGACGTTTTGAGGGTCTTCTGAAACTTCGTACAGGCAACGGCAGCACAGTCGAGTCCGTCCGCCATTGCCTTTATACTCTTCGACGATTACTCTCGCCTAGCTATGCTGTGATCACTGTCACCGGGGACGCAATCATTAAAGAACCATGGACCCCGTCCTGTGCATTACTTGTCTTTCCCGGTGGGGCTGATCTAGGATACTGTCGCACCCTTAATGGCGAGGGCAATCGAAGAATCAGTCAGTATGTCGAACGTGGAGGCCGGTATCTTGGCCTCTGCGCTGGGGGTTACTATGGAAGCAAAAGGTGCGAGTTCGAGATCGGTAGGAAAGGAATGGAAGTCGTCGGCAACCGTGAGCTAGCTTTCTATCCTGGGACCTGTCGCGGCTGCGCCTTTCCTGGATTTGTGTATCACAGTGAGCGTGGCACGAGGGCTGCCGAGATCAAGGTATCGAAGACGGCCTTGACGAAAGGATCTGTGCCAAGCAGCCTACGAGCCTATTACAACGGGGGAGGCGTCTTCGTTGATGCACGAAAGTTCCAGGACAAGGGTGTGGAGGTACTTGCTAGCTACACAGAGGACCTTGCTGTGGATTCTGGTGAAGGCAGTGCAGCAATCGTTTACTGCAAAGTCGGCGACGGCGCTGCAGTGCTGACTAGCAATCATCCAGAGCAAGTCTCGAACTGCTCCAGTGTACCTTCTAGACGCTGATTGACTTAGGTTCGCCGCCGTCAACCTCGACAAGCAAGCTGATGCTCCAATATTCGATAAGGTTGTACAAGCTATAGCCGACGACGACCAACAAAGGGTTGATTTCTTTATGGCTTGCCTATGGAAGCTTGGCGTAGAGGTAAATCAGGAACAAGTTGCGGTACCATCCCTCTCTCGACTTCATCTGTCTTCGTACCTGCCAGCAGCGACGTCAGAGCTAATGGCTTCCCTTGCGGATATCATTTCAACCAAGGATGGCTGTGATTCTATTGAAGACGAGAATGATACTTTTCGTCTCGAGCGAGCTTCGGCTTGGTCACTTGACTCTGTGGCTGATGCGCTCCCAAAAATCGAGGATGCGAAGGCTAACGGGAAAACTGTGGATGAGGACAGAATCATCGACTATGATGCCATCACCAAATACGTCGTTGTTCATGACCAAGGCCTCCCACAGAGCAAAGAAACTCCCTATTTCAATCATCAGGCGTATTTTGCCAATCTTAAACATTATCAGTCCACTTCTTCAGAAGGTGAAGATGACATCGGGAGGCATCTCTTATACGGCGAGGTAGTCACAAGTACTAATACCTTGCTTGAGAAGTATGGAATTCTCACTCCGCTGCCATGGGTTCTTAGACCTGACAGGTATAGGAACACTCAATTGCTTCGATGTCTTCCAACTGGTTTTACTGCCACGGCCACTGTTCAGGTTGCCGGACGTGGGCGTGGTACCAATGTCTGGGTTTCTCCTCCCGGATCTTTAATGTTTTCCACTGTCATTCGCCACCCGATGTCCCTTATGCCCACAGCACCGGTTGTATTTATTCAATACCTTGCCGCGCTCGCAATCGTGGAAGGTATCAAGACTTATGACAAGGGCTTTCAGAGAATGCCCGTGAAGCTCAAGTGGCCGAACGATATCTGTACGTCGGCCCAGGATTCTTGGATTCGCCAGCCGATTTTGCTGACCTTTTTCCCACTTGAAAGACGCTTTAGATCCATCTGACGCCTCTGGAAAGAGCTACATCAAGATCGGCGGCATCCTTGTCAACTCCCACTACTCGTCCGAAGAGTATCTGTGCGTCACCGGCGTGGGTCTCAATACGACAAATGCTTCGCCTACTACTTCGCTCAATGCTCTCAAACCTCCAACTCCAATGACCATGGAGAAGCTTCTCGCCTGCGTTCTGGTCCGCTTCTCGGACCTGTACAATCGCTTTATTCGTACCGGATTCGACAAGTCATTGGAAGAATTGTATTACAAGCATTGGCTCCACATGGACCAAATAGTGACTCTCGATGCGGAAGGAGGTGTAAGAGCGCGTATCAAAGGTATCACCAGAGACTGGGGCTTGTTGATCGCTGAGGAGCTTGGGTGGGAAGACCGGTCAACAGGCAAGACCTGGACTTTGCAAAGCGACAGCAACAGCTTTGATTTCTTCAAAGGTCTTATCAAAAGAAAGGTCTAAATTCTTCAACCACGTTATTCACCAATTCAAAAGCTCCTGCAGTCATTGTCGTCATATATCTATATATTTGAGATTCCAACTCCAAAACCCGAGGGAAACTTACAAGCCTTTCTGACCAGTGGTTTTGACCTCTCAACAATCCTACTCTTACGCTCTTGTTAATCTCCCGGGCCGGTGTGGATCTTGGTTGCAAAGTGCCTGCTCATGCAAACTCCCAACGCGTTGCATGGTACAGAGACTCTTCAAGACTGATATGCAAATATTCTGCTGTCAGCCTCCATGAATTAGTCCAGCTTTCTGCATGAAGAGCTTGTATTTCAGTAACACACTGATACACGCCCGTCATTGATGATACCGTGAAATACAAGGGGAGACTTCTAGCAGTTCTTGTCCACTGTCAAAGTAGAGTTTGCTCTGCCGGCTTTCACGATTATTGTGTGAACAGCAACATCACTAGGCACGCTGCTCGCTATGCTTTGCGCTTGACACACTCTGCGCTATGCTGTGAGCTTGACACGCTCCACCTTGTTGTTCTTGCATCAAACATCCTGCTTTGATCAGAAACGACAGCACAAGCACTTTGCAAGCTCAAGAGCAAAGCCCACCTGTTCTTGACAGCTCTGTACCACAGCTCTTGCAGAACTCTTCAGCCTCTTCTTGTGCTCTCATAGAGATCCCTCGCTCCCGGACATTGTTGCTAAGCCTACAACACCAGGACTTCGGTGCTCTTCTTGATAGACAGCGGACTTCGATTCTAGCCCACACGTTGCGGGTACCTCGTCTTGCATCTTCGCTAGGTCAGGAGAAGATCTAGCACCACTGGAAATTGTAAGTAGAGCACTCCCTCACGCAGCAGACTAGACGCTGATGCCGAGTCGGCTACAGCAGCAGCTACTTCGCTCTCTGTGAAACGAAACGATGGCGAGCACCAAGCAGCACATGCCGGCAGCCTCGAGCTCGGAGTAAGTGGACGATGATCTTGCACATGACCTATCCCTGATACTCTTCGCAGAAACTCCCAGGCAGTCGCCGGCTTGTTGGCAATGCCCCAGGAAATTCAGAACCAGATTTACGGACTAGTCTTCGCAGAACTTGTCCACGTCCAATACGACATTGTGTCCCATCGACTCGCACACCATGTTTGTCGCTCTCCTCTATCAGAGAGGGAGAGCTACGAAGCATTCATGAGCTCCAACACGGGAGTACGAGGCGGAAACGATAAGGAATGGATCTGCTCACCTGACAAGTCGATGCCTTTTGCGCTGCTCCGCGTCAATCATAGGATTTCGAAAGCGGCAAAGTCGATGGCTATTGAGTCGACAACATTCTCCTTTTCGAGCCCGGATTCAGTCGTACAATTCATACACAGGCTGCCTGGAACGCAACCCTCTCTTGTGCGTAAGATCCAACTCGATATGACGATGGGCAACGGTTTCGAAATAGCCAAGTGGGGATGGGCCATTGCATATGCTTTACTCCCACGCCTTGTCAATGTTCGCCACATATACCTATGTCTTAGGGTCCGTACTGCAATGTTGTGGACGGGAGGGTACGCAATCTCCGATATTGTCGAGGAGCTGGACTGGATGCGGCCAGTCGTCGCATTAGTCCAATTGTCTCTGTGGTCTGCAACGGTCATCATTGCTGAAATCCCAGCACGAGAGCCGTCTAATATTGCAATCAATCCTAATTATGCCCCTTATCCTATTCCCCACTCTTATTACGGCCCGAGTTACGTGAATCACTATCTGGGGGCAGATGCTCACCAGCCTGGACTGTCCTCTAGCGATCAACATACTCTCAATAAAGATTTCGCCGAATACATCAGAAAGAAGCTCCTTCGAGAGGATTAGATCTCCCAATCACCGGTAAGTCAGCAATTCAAAGCGACGGTTTGACGAGCTGACGATTTTAGTACGATTGGCGCTTTACGGAACATTCAGTCAACGGGTGGTAGCTCTGGACCGCTACATCGACTGAGGAGATTTTCATGGGACGGGAAGAATTGTGTGTGGACCAATCGGCAAGGGATACTAAGAAGACTTCCGGTTTAAGGCAGGATGTTACGACTGAGCATGCAACGATAATAGTCGCCCAAGCTATTCATGGACGGAGCGAGTCGTATCTCAGCAGACTGAGCGCATGAACGAATCGGTTTTCGAATGCTTGAGCCATCCTTTGCCACTGATTATGCAGTAGACCTACAGGCATCGGTCAGTATATGCAAAACCCTCACCTCATGTTCTGGGGATATGGCTTGCAAAAATTGAAGGAGTCAGATGAGTGTAGTTAGGTACGTCCACGAATCTCTCCTAATTGAACAAACATCTATGCGACTTCCCGGACCTCCTTTTCATTTTATGTTGGTTTGCTTTGATTCATAAGCTTTGTCTTGGGAGAAAATCGCTTGCATCACTGTCCAGCAATCGCTGTCGCGTCCTTTTCATCAATGCCTTAAGCCGCTCGCTATAACATGAAGCTTTTCGCTGCTAGCACTCTCTATAAGAGATATATTCGCATGTTCCGATAGTATCCCTGTGTTCCTTCGGATCTCTTTTCAAATCTGTCGGCCAAAGAATCTTGCGGACTGCTAGCACCTTCTTTTACCATCTCGGATCAGGCAAATCAGACATTCTCGATGGGAAAACACATCTGCTGATTTGAGTGTAAGCTAATTGGCAGCTTGCCTTTGTCGTTCCCGTGGATCGTACGCAATGCCAGCAAAATCTATCTCATAGTAAGTAGCCATTGTGATGTTGACCTTCCTCTACTGAAGCCTTTCCAAGTCAGCAGGAGCAGCCAAAATTCCGCCTGATGGCCCTTCCCCCGGAAATCAGAGTGCGAATCTTCGAACTTGTTTGTGGCTCAAAAATAGTGCATATCGAACAACTGCCAGCAGATCACCACACATGGAAGTTTAGGCGGGTCCGGAATGTCTGCCGAGCTGCTCGATCAGAGAACGAGAGTTATGAGAATCTCATGGGCTTTGGAATCATGAGTGAATCCCAAAGGGGCGAGAACAAACATCAAAAATGCCAAATGAACTGCCTTCTCGCTTCTACCTCAAGGTCCATAAGCAACACTGGGGGTTTGCAAACCGAATGGGGTTATTACTATAACCATTGATAAACCCACATCGACACAGACAATTACTAGATCTCAAGTGTAACATCACTCGTTTCGGAATGTAAAAACTATTTCCGCTGTTATACGCATCTAATTGCCTATTTCCTTCCTACTCGACCTTTGCCCCTGCAAGATATTCGTTCGAGTCAGCCCTATCACTTCGCTATACTACATACTCAGCAATCACATGCAATATCAAATTGCGCCTAAAAGGCCGAAGTAAGCAGGATATGGTTGCAAGTGTTGTCGCGATTATTTCTCAACAACTTTCTTCATTCCATCACCTTCCCAAAAACCTTAGTCCTCTCCCGCTGAGCCAGTTTCACTACCGCATAATGAAATCTCGTACTGGAAAGCTTGCCGCGATGGCTGCAACATCCTTATAACAGACTTCACATATTATTCTGTAGGCGGATTTACCTTCCACTCCAACCCTACAAAGCACGATTTTAAAGAACTTGCAGTAACGGCCGCAAAAGCCTTAGAGCCGAACTTACCTTCTTTCCTGTTCGAAGCAGCTGTCCTTGCTTGAGCAGCCATGTCGACGAAGCACTCCCGATTATTGCAATTACCCACCGAGATCAAACTCTCGATCTGGACCTACGTCTGCGGCGACAAACTGCTGCATGTCCATCGGGATGTTGATGACGACCGAATCGCATACCGTATCTGTCATTCGCAAGACACCGAAGAGGCCATCCACAAGCGCTTCATGAAACGTGGGAACTACACGACCAAGAACCTCCCAGAGTATATAGACCCATGGTTGTACCACAGCACGTGCGAACCACAAAACGATAATCTCGACTTACGGTTCCTACGCGTATGCAAGTCAATTTATGGAGAGGCCAAGCTGATTCCCTATCGATCAAACACCTTCTCGTTTCAATATCCAGCAGTATTCACGTTCTTCTACCATACTTTCCCACCGCAACATAGAGACAAGGTGCGACGACTACATCTGCACATGGAGATGGGTGCTAAGGTAATCATCCATCGCGATAGTCAGTCCTGGCAGGACGCCTTTTTGCTGCGCTTGATCCCGGCTTTCAGGAACAGCACCCACATCAATATATCAATTGTTCTCGGATCCACGGCTTGTTGGAACGCGAAGCTGCCTAAGGATTATCGAGGGTGGCAGACGCAGTGGATGCCGGCGGTGCTGGCACTCAAGGCGTTGCCGCTAAAGACCGCAACTGTCATGATATACGACGATGTGAAGAGATGCGATGATCATTATTCCGATCCCCAAAATCGACAGATACACGCTGAGGGGGCGTCTTGGTCGAATCGGCGAGGGAGGACGGTCAGGCAGGATACGGCGGAATGTATTGAGAGGGAGTTGCTGGCGGGTGGTCCTGTGGGAAGAGAGACCACGGAGTAGGTATGAGTGGGAAGTATTGCGAGGGAAGAAGCCAAGGAATTGGTGGGAAAGATATCTCTTCAGAGTGCGGGATAGCAATCATGGTGGTAATGGTTGAATTGTCCCTTAACTTTAGATAATCAGTACAGCGTAGGAGCTTTGCCATTTTACACACAATGAGAGAAAGAAGGCAATTGTTTTTGTGGTCTAAGTTATCCTTTCAGATTGTCAGCGAGTTAGATGAAGCTCCTATTGTAAAGATTCCGCAAATAATTCGAGGATGCATGACCTCAAGGAATTACAGAAATTAGACCAAAGATTCCAAGTCCTAGTCCCATTCTTCACAGAATGGCCAAATCCCTCCGTGATAGAACTCAATCTCGACCTCATGCATGCCACAATCGTCCAAGAGCGCTCTGATCTGCTGTTCCGCGAGGAGCCAGTCAGGACGTTCCAGATCAAAGTCTACCATGATAGAAACGGTGACTGGCATTGAGCAATATCCCTCGAAGTGATAACCAGTACGTTTAACGCCGAGAGAACACCACGCCTTGTCAACCTTTGGCGACTCCTTTAAGATGACCTGGATACTTAGGTTTAATTTTTCGTCCCAGGCCTCTATTATTGGGTGATTTTCTTCCACGGAATCCACGAGCTTTGGTATAACGACCTTCCAGGTCACCAGCTCGACTTTGATATCCATATCCTGCGTTATTGAGTTGGAACCGAGAAGATCCCTGATATCTGCAGCAGCGTTGTACCATCTTTGAGCATCCTCGTCGCCGTTCCATGGAGCTATGATGTGCGCAGTGAGATCGCCGTCAGTCGGGGTTTCGCCAGGTTTATGCCTATGGTATAAGCAGGGGCCCTTATCCTGAATATGGATATTCCACGCTCCCAAGATTTTACGAATTGGTTCCCTAAGTCTTCTGATCTCGGTGTAGGCAGCAGAGAATGAGTATGCCGCTGTTTGAATTAATGGCAGTGGTTTCAGAGCTGGGATCCCGACGCGATAGCGCTCTGCGGTATATGTGCCTGCCCAGGGCCTTGGTACGATGTCAAGCTTCGGGCCGCCAAGTAGGAGAATTGGGGTGTCACCGCCAAAGCCGTATGAGGTCTGTGAAGAGCTGCTTCCCGTCTCCGAGGGAGTTGGAGACGCCATCTGAGGCGAAGGTTTGCTTAGATGTAAGGACGATGTTCGTGGTGGCGGAGATGGCAGCTGAGCTGATTGAGCAATGGCACCAAGTAGCTGTGGAAGAGGTGGTCGACGAAGAGCAATGTAGAGAGTGATGCCTCAAGTGAGGCCGAGGGAAATCAGTATAGAGATCTGGACCATATGTCAGAGAAAATCGGTCTCTCAAGGATAAGTACTGATTCAGATTTTCGGATATTGCCTCAAATACAGAATTGGCTCGATCATTTCTATTCATCCGCTGTTACCGGATCAGGGAAGACTTTTTCATGCCTAGCGAGTTCTGATGAGACTGCTCTGTCAAACTCTCTCAACATTGCTGTGAAGGACTGAGCCAGCAGATCATGCTATTTCTAATTTTCATGTTGACAAGACATTTTGCCATGGACTTCCTCAAGCGACCTTCTTTGAAGCATGCTTGCGCCGAGACCAAAATGCTGGACAAGAGCCCGGCAAGAATGACGGCAGCTTTTATAGAATGGTCTTGAGGAAAAGGAGGACCTATTGATGGTTCACAGAGAGACCAGTCAAGATCCACTAGAGTGGCAAATGATTGAACCTCATTGCCAACTGACTTGAGCACGCAAGATGAATCCATTGCAGAAGATTACGTGACACTCGACTGTTGCTACAATTATTCATAGCAGAATCAGTCAGTCATTCCTTTACACTGCTGGCGATAGGACAAAGTTTCGCCTTCTAGCGTGCTTATACCCTGTATCGGCCCTAAGTGCGCGGCTAATCAACGCTTACCGAAAGGGGAAATATCAACATCCTTAGAGGCAGCATTCACGGGCTTTCGATGAACCAATCTGTCCTTGTGCTAAAGTCCTACACACCCCGAAGCAGGAATACCCGGGCTGGGAGAGTCATGGTATCATGTATTGGCGCTAGAATAGGGAGTGTAGCATTGCTCGCAGACTCTCATCCGTGAGATCTCCAAGCTCTTCTGGCACTCATTCTATGCCCTACTATGGGGAGTCTATCACGGTCAACTGAGTCATCGTCTGCGTGCGACTCGGGTTAAAGACGTTCTCCTCAGACTGGAAAATGGATAAGTGCAATGCTTTGACTCTTTACCTCTTTGGCTATGGCTTCAAATGGTCGTCCGGTGAATCGTCATTCCGTCAATTCACTTTATTCTCGCAGATGTGGCATCACTTCCTGCCGGCGCGTTTTTGAACGAAGGTAGGCGAAAGTCTCTCGTCGCATGGCCATGGCAAAATGCTGTTGTCCGGTTGCTAGGCATGATGTGACCATGCCAACGTCAATGCAAACCTCCTGGCCAGGTTGCTCTATCGATCTTCCGCAACCTGAGTCTCACTACACATTGCGCCTTATGTTTATTATATTTTTCGTGATAGGGCATCGTGACTTAGCTGGCGGAATAATCTAAGAGGCAAAAGATAATTGGGGTTGAAGTTGCAATATTGCTATGCGGCGCAAATGCTCAAGCCCGAACCCAAATGTTGTCAATCCACGCTTAAAAATCCCAGTGCGTACGCATGTGAGCCACTCTCTTGATGAATCCTTTGCGTCTTTTGGATAGCTTCTTTTGGCTGCCTATGGTTTGGTATGCACGGTAATGACCCACCCTTGTATCGGGTCAAAGCATGACAAGCTTCTCGACCTTGCCCTTGACGATTTTACATCGTAATCTTTCGTAGGTCAAGGAAAACACAAAGAAAGCTCGAGCATGCGATCCTGACCAATTGGGGTCGTCTGGCGGAAGTTGTAGGACCAATTCTCTTCGTGGTGCTGGGCGACCCATGATCAGGAACGATGACGTGTCATCACTCTCAACACTTTGAGCGCGTCCGCACAAGCAGAACACTAGATACGACCATGTTCTGAGTGCGATCCCACTTTCACTTCGTGTCTACCCGGCCCTCGTCTTTGGCATAATACCGTGGTTCGCACCTTCTTCCTTCGGTCCTTTTTCTTCCTTCATCACAACACAAATACCAAACACACACTGACCCGTTGTCTCTTACCTAGTTTCCTGACTTCTTACGTCACTCACATCAAGGCTCATCCATACCATCCATCTAAGCCACTCCTACTTTACCCTCTACCTCCTCGAAGTCCTCCTTCCACCACTACCTAATACTTCTACCACCTCCTATCTCTATCACTTACCACCTTTTACCTCATCCAGCTCTTGCCTCATCCACCTCTTACCTCAATCACTTACCTCATCCAAGTGTCCCACTACCTACACCAATGACTTCTTACATTTACTTTATTCGAATAACAATAACTTTGGGTACAACCTACACCTCACTGATACTAGGTACGGTTGTCCATCATCCACCTTCTACCATTTACATGTCACTAACTCTGTGTCGCAGTCCGCGCACCAGACTCACAGGAAAGTTCCTTTGATGTTCTATGGTCACTCTTACTAACAATATTAATAGTGTCTGCTTCCAGCACAACATATCGTAACCTGTCCCGCACCCACCACCACACTCTTTGGACACTAGCGGAGGATTGTGATCGGAGCCAGACTTGGTTAAAGACACACCGTTCAAGGCTGGCGCTTCGGCGTTGGGTTGCATAGGACGGCGCACAGGAAGTTGGGTGCGCCGCCCTTGAGAAAGTCTCTTGGGAGCAAGGCGTGCAGTGACTTTGTGGGTGTGTCAGGTATAAGTCTCGGACTTTTGGTCGGTTTATTGATAGTTTTGGAAGTTGGGGGATATCTAGACATGTATCTGCAATCACTCTTAAGTCGATTTATAGCTGCAACCGACAATGGATACGTTCTAGCCAACAGAGCATTACCTCTTCCTTTGCCCCTTGCTAAGTCTTGTACAAACTTTCACGTAGGTATTCTTGATGCCATGGTCGAAGTACAGCTGCACTTGAATGCCAAGTTTCTGGATCTTCCTAGCAATAGCAGACGATGCAGTGGTGCAGCCACGCTCTCAGTCTACGATGCTGTATCTGATAGGAGCCAACAGCGCGATTTCAATGTTGCAAACTGGCTGCAGCCGAAGTCACGATAGTATGCAGAGAGCCTGTTTGCATGCTCAGTGCCTCTCAACGCACAGCGGCGTGCATCATCAGACACCTCGCTCTACAGCTCTACCCCGACCCCTTCCGCAGATATTAGAATACGCTTTACATAGCCCTTAAAACTCCCGCTCGTCTTCCAGCGCAGTTTTCGTAAGTGGTTCAACATCTTATACGCCCTATCTATGAGGAAAGCCGTCTGGCTTACTCCCTCATAGATTGCGTAAGCCGATGAATCCTAGTCAAACCTCACATTCATCCCGAGTTCAAGGAAGTTCCAAGACAAATCTCAATTCGATCTTCACCGATAGTGAATCGCGATCCCATGCGTCGATGAGGTAGACCGTTGTCACTAGGGTTTCGCTTTGAATAGCACAGGTGATCTACCTTCTTCCGTAAAAGGCCCGATACTTTCACTTCATTCTAACCTGGGGGCGCCGTGCTCCACCAGGTGTGTGAGTTTATCACTTCGCTCAATTACCCAAGCTTTTGACTACAAGATCAGCTCTTCTTGTCCCGCACGGAACAGCTTCCACATCGTCAGGCCAGGTCGGACATTAATCTCCCACCTACACGTCCTGCTTCCGTCAGAGTCTACATCTATGGCTTCGAAGAGAAAGTTCGAAGGCCCAGAGGAGGGAGAGGGGCGCTTCCAGAAGAAGCTTTCATGCTCTGACAAGGGGTAAGCATCGGAATCCATATCGTTTTTCGTCACGGTAACAATTCATTAGCACAGATAAAGGCTCGCCGCTTCTGAACCTCCCCCGCGAGTTGAGAGATCAGATATTGTTTGAAGCTTGTCGCGATCGAGTCGTGGAGATTGGCGACGCCGATGTCGGATCGATGACGAACATGACCCGCTGGCCAGGCGGTTTGGGAAAGCTTTTAGTACAGTCTACAAAGTGCCGCCGAAAACACAACGAAGATCGCATTGCAGGAGACCGAACTGTGATTGAACTCTGTTACGATCCAGCCCTGAACAAGGACGACAACGGCCACAAAGACTCGGTTCACGACAGGCCTCGGCCTGGATCGAGGCGGAACCTACCGCTGCTCTATGTATGCCATCAAGTACAGGGCGAGGCCAGCATTGCAGCCAACATTACTTACACGAGCAACGAGTTTTCCTTTCACACCGTCGTGGCTTTCATGGGCTTCGCGGCTATGATCGGAGAGAAGGACCTTACGGCCATCAGGAAGGTCCGTATTCGCCTTCTCGATGACTCCGACGACGGTCATATCCCTGCACTCTGGTTCATAAAGGGGATTCTCTGCGATTCGTTCAGCGGCCTAGGGGAACTGCAGCTGCAGTTTGTAGGTGGGCACAGTCGGTCCTTGGTCGCAGAAGAATTCTCCGCAAGGCTCGTGAGAGCCGAGAGGAAAGGGATATGTATGACTCACCTTTGTATTCCTGAAAACTAGGCTGATCGAAATGTTATAGGTGGACACATGAAGGATATCGTTGCTGATGGTAGACCACGGCCCATATCTGTCCGATGCCGCAAGCGACCAACCCGGCATTCTTGTTCATTGCAAAGGCATCCACTTGGACACTTTCATAAGGCGGGTAGGCCGATGTGCCTAGGATGAGTTACCTTCTAGCTGTTAGTGGGCCCCGGAGCTGCCAAAATTAGAAGCTTACGTCGTTTAACTGGGTCTCAGTGAGGTTGTGGCATGAGCAAGAGCACGCGTCTTAGTATTAGCACTCGAACTCTGCTTAGCTAGATAAGCTGATATTGCAGCAAGTAGGCATTCTGTCCCTGTTCTTCTGCAAGACCTCGACCGAGTGTGCATATTGTTCCGCAAACCTCTGGGCTAGACGTCAATTCAATAGAGTGATACTGTATCTTGTAAAGCGTAGAGTCCGGCCTTCGTCAATGTTGCTTGCTTTGGAGTTGCTTCACTCATGCATTCCACGCTCTTTTACAAAGGGGTGTTACACCCGAGGTTCTAGCTGCCCAATCACGTGTGGTGTTTCGGGCCATGTTTGCGTCTTCATCGACACAAATCCAGCCGACCTGAGGTGAATTAAGGATCTCCACTGACAAACGCCTCTCAAGAGACTTGCGTCTTCATCAACACCTATTGATTTCATTTGCCCCCGGCTGGATACAGCCACTTGAGATACACTTTTAGCACAACATTGCTAGCACATCACAAAAAATCATATCAGCTTACAAGCGGGCAAGTACGTCACAATCTTCAAACCTCACATCAACGAGGCTAATCTTGTAATAGCCATGGGTCAGCCATCTCCACTTCTGCAACTTCCCCGCGAGATCCGAGATCAGATATGGCTGGGCGTGTGCGGCAAGCGAAGCGTAGTTGTTGACGATAGCGACAAAAAGACACCCAACAGCGATCGGATCGGTCTGTGCAACACCCTCCCACTATTCCATGTATGTCGCCAGATCCAAGACGAGGTCACCATGGCGGCAGGTGCCACTTATACGAGCAACGAGTTCTGCTTCGCCACCACGTCTGCTTTCGCCGCTTTCGCATCCCAAGCTGCAGATGGAGATGTTGCGGCTATCGAGAAGGTTCGAGTTCGCATCAGCCGTCACGTGGGGAAGGATCTGGACCACATACAGAAGATCATAAGCCAATCTTTGGCCGGCCTACGAGAGCTCCTGCTTTATTGCGAACAAACAGCTGATGAGTTCTTGCTCGCCGAGATGTACTCGATGAGAGTTATCAGGACAACCCCAGGTATATCTCTTTGAGGTCGATTAAGCATTTGTGGACTGATACAGCATGACAGGCGCTATCAGCCAGTCGCTGCGGAGGATCGAAGAGGACGAGAGCGAGTCTGACTTGGAGGGTGAGGGGCATGCGATCTCTGTGGAGTTCCACGGAATCCCACACTTCTTCCTCGACTGGCACTTCGCTGAGCCTAGTCAAGGGCCTCGTCATTTTGGGGGCTTCTTCTGACGGAGTGGCCTAGAAAGTTTCGTAGCTTGGCTTACACCGTGCTATCCTCGAGATGGAGAGTTACATGGGTGAATTAGCAGAGCCATAGCATGATCATCAGAATCCGTTGAAACAGCTGGAATGAATATGATTGACTGGAAGGCCATTGCTACAGCGACAGATCTTTCCAGAGTCTTGTTTTTACAGCTCGAACATTGTAAGTGACAAAGGAAACATTGAGGAGAGAATCACAAGAAGGGATTTGCGATAGCTCTCGGAGGTATTCAGTACCAGCACAGAGGATATTCAAGTCAAAGAGCGTCAATTAGTGCTGACGTTCGAAAACATACCTCGGAGGTGTTCGTCTCTACTTACGTGTTGCAGGCGCTGTGAATATATCGTGTTACATTCCACGATTTTAGCCTCTCCATAGATGGCAGTTGACCAACACTCGATCCCTTCTCGACATCAGTAGAATGTTCTAAAAGACTTACAGACACTCTTGAGGACCTTTCGCTCAAACCCTCCCTGAGCGAAATCATTTGACACAGACTCAGAACACACGCATCTCGGTTTCGAATCCTGGAATTGCTCTACACTTGCTTCGACACGGCTCGTTGGAGTACGCTTGTAATTCGGTTGTTTTTATGACCATAAGTAGCTTGCCAACAAGAGCGTGGGTACTACCGCCTGCTGCTTGCTTCTAGTGCGCTGACACCACAACAGCATGGAGCAACGATCTCGACTCCTGCGGCTGCCGCGCGAGCTACGCGACAAAGTCCTCTTCTACGCATGCGAAGGCAGAGTCTTCAAAGTCGTAGACAAGGATATAAGGTTATCAAATTGGCCCCCGGCACCGCGCCCAGGACTTAGATTCGACACCAATTTACTCCTCGTCAATCATCAAATCTGTGAGGAAGCAAAAGCCGCTACGACTGCAGCTTATACGACGAACATCTTCCACTTCGACTCACCAGCAGTCTTGAAGGACTTCGCTTCTATATCATGCAGGCGCAACCTCCGAGCCATTCGGCAGCTTCAGGTTGATTTGACCACTCTTCGTGACGATGCCTTTACGTTGCGCCGCTGGTTCGACGCACTATCCGACGTACTTGCCGACCAGTTTCTTGGACTGGAAGATCTCTATGCCTACAAGAAGCGAGTCATCCCTAAAACTAGCCCATGTTATCACCAGCAAACGGCCAATGACACTGAGCCAAGTCCAGCTACAAGACTGGGTGTGTATCGGGCATCAGACTGCGAACGCATGATGAAGCTTGATAGCTGGCCGGATGAAGGTCGTAGGTATGATTTCTATTGCAGAATGACGAGAGTACAGAAGCCCGATAGTAAGCTTTGGATCTCCAGATAGTCTTCCATACTTGATTTCTCTTACAGACATAGGGATCAAACATGACCTCCAAGGAATTCCGACGTACAGACGATGGCAGGTGGCTGGATGGAAGAGCGGTCCGAAGAGCGAGAACCTCGCGAAAGAACATTACGTTCTGCTGCGTTCAAATGGAATACATAGGGAGACTCTTCAAGCTCTATTCTTTGGTCTGCGTGGCCAAATTATTGCTAGGTAGTATCCAGGCGGTATCAAGAGCAAAGACCATACGATTTTTGGCGGCATAGAGCTCCGTTTGTAGCCTTCTATTACTCGGTCGATCCGAATTGCAGCCGGCAAAGGAGCAGATCTTCATGGCGCATGTGGTGATAGTTCCCCGATGTGCAAGTCATCAACGCATTCAATTGCTGGTCGAGTGTGGCATTTTTGGAGCAGATACCTTCAGTATCTTCTACCTCAAGCGGGTTCAACTTCTTCCTCTTTCTGACCGCCTGCATTCCTTATGTTCTGCTGGTGTGGAGCATGAGTGCTCGTCTTTCTCTCAAATCTCCCCATGAGCTATCGCTGAAGTCGGCTTCCAAAGTCACTTCTGACCACAAGGAAGCCACATAGCTGGCGTCTCATAGAGCCATGCTTGGGTGTCGGCCGCCAAGCTATGGCACGTCCTCGATGTCCTCATTGAGTCCTTGTAAACCTTTCGTATGCTTTGCCACGCTTTACGGCTGGCTGCCTTCTCGGGTCACCCACTGGTCCCATGCCTTTAGACCAGCGAGGGCCTTTCTCTCAAATGTCCTTTGCTCGGGGTTCGATGTGGAACGCTGGTTTTCCCTAGACTCCCCACGAATGTACGATGCAGCTTCATGACCTATCTCTACAGCCTGTGCAGCCTCCAAGGTCGGTTGACTTTTCAGTAGTCACAAAATGTGCTGTCATGGACCTGAAGGACTGATATACGCTGTCCTTTGTTGTGGCAGTATCTCCTGATTTCATGATCCAAATTATTTCGTGGAAAAAGCGGTTCTGTACCACAAGCGGCTTCACCTGTACACCGTCATAGAGCGCTACAAACGTTCTTGCGCCTGTATTCTGAACCCCAAGATTACAAATTCCATCTGGTACATATCGTTCAGGTGCACGGCAAGCACGTAACGTAAGATCCAACGTCCCAAGCGGAGAGTGCGTGATCAACGTGTCAGTAATTGGTGCTTTGGAATCTCTACGTAGGTGCCGCAAGTGTTGCTACCAACTTGCCGACTTTGTCTCAATGGAAGGGTTCGAGCCGTAAGGGATAGTATTGGGACCTCGAGGGTAATGTATTCCTGGGTTGGGCACTGGCTGGAAGAGCAAGAGTAAGACGAAAGCGGAACGCAAAAGCCAGGGCTTGCTAGACTGTGAAGTGGATCGACATTGATTGTTCCTCCGTCAACAAATCTTGGTTGATTGCTTCCCCAATGCCTGCGCCAAACAGCTCTCCACGGTAGTGCTTGGGCTTGACAGGCAGTATCAATACCTGTGACTCAGTACGCAGAGCCTTAGTAACGAGCTCTGTAGTGCCATCATCTGTTCATGCCGTACCATGAACGAATCGTGGGACTCTGGCTTCCTCGGTTGCCGATCGCTCTGTCATATAATGCGAGGCTGCCATCGAACGTAAACGGCTGGAAAGCTGGACATCGGACTTGTTCATATGGCTCTTCTCACACTGGCCAGCACTACTTTGGCTCCACTCATAACATACAGAAATTCCGAGAAAGCAAATCAAGCGTCTGTTCTAGGGGTTTTGTTCTTGTAAAGCACTGTCACAGGGTCGGAAAAGATGTATACTAGCCTATCGGAATTTGGATTAGCCGCGAGAAGCGCAGCAACGCGTGACGTCAGTCGCTTGGTAAAATTGACAAACTTTCCACGCATTCCCCTTTGTCTGCGTGTTTACCGATGTTCAAAAGTCCCCCAGAGTGAGAGGCAGGCGGCCAGAAAGATGGCCAATTCCTTGCCTAACGATGTCCTCTTCATAGTCTGTAGCCAGTTGAGCCAGCAGAGAGACTTCCATACACTGCTGCAATGTGCTCTTACTGGAAAACAGCTCGCAAATCCAGCTCTCACACTTCTTTATCGGTAGGGCCCCTTGCTATTGCTGGCTTGTATATTGGAGGTTAAGAATTATGTAGGATGCATGAGATCTCTCCTGTAACCACGGGTAGCGATGAAGACCACCAAATCGCGACACAACAGAGAATGGCATATACCGCGAAGATCCGGCAACAGGAACAAGTTATAAGGAAGTGGGCCGGTCTGTGGCGGAGCCTGATATTTTCCAGCCTGGATCAGACCCTATATCCTTATTCGACATATATTCGTGTTCTTAATCTACAAGACTTATCGGATCTTCTGATACACAGTATGTTTCGCGCAAAAATCAAAGAGTAAGTGAGGAGAAAGCTGTCATCGTACCCTTATTCTAAGCTGAACTCTAGTCACTTCTTTCAAGGAGAGTTTCAGCAATTCAAAGTTGAACGACTTGAGCGAGTGGAATATATCAGGGATAAGAAAACTGGCAAGGAGAAGCCGAGAGAGATCTTTCGATTAGACGTGGCTCCGATACTAAGTAAGATCGCCGAAGGTAGGAGTCTCTTCTCTCCGTCTAATTTCTTGGTTGAAAACGGCTAGTCATAACTGCGAGGACGCCGCTATTGGAAGAACTGCGAGGTTATAGTAAGTCATGGCCTAATAGTATAGGGATCATTCCATTAATCTAAGATTAGCCGTCTCATGTGAGGCATTGCGGCAGTGGGTTGCAAAGCTCCCGCGGCTGAAGCACCTGATCGTTTGGGATGGAGAAACTCTGCGTGGCCTTGGACAGCAAATCCGAGGCCATTGTCCGCAATTTGCCACTCTGAAGTTCTGGCAATGGTAAGACCTCTGCATATTCATTTGCTACTGCTTAACCATCTGTAGGCAGCAGAGCGATGCCGATACTACACTCGCAGCATTCTTGGACGATATACGTCCACAATCGATTGAATCCTTGGCTATCCACAGCGGCTCCACCATAGCGTCTATGAGTTTCCATGCTCTTGGGAATCATTTTGAGACCCTCACAGAGCTTGCATTGAAAAGCTTAAATGCGGAGGCGATGCAATCGCTCAATGTACTCAAAGCATGTACAGGGCTGACCTCTCTATCGCTAGAGGAGAGCCAGGCCTCGACGACTGATCTTGAACATCGGCACAACGACGTGTTCCTCGAGATAGTGGCCTGGCTCCAAGAATGCAAGAACTTGAAAAAAGTCCAATTATCTCGTTTCTTCAGCGGGCCAGCGCTGCTCGCACCTCTCCTCATGGACGAAACCATCCATATTCGAGAACTTGAGCTCGACGGCTATGTCATGAGGCCAGCAATGGCTTTCCATCGTGCGCTCGCTCATCATACCAGCTTACGAAGTCTTTCTCTGAAAGGTGAAGGGGACGAGAACGGGCGTGAAGGCTACGACATCCTGACTGATTCGATATGTCAGCTGAAGGGTCTCACAGACCTACGCCTTCAAAGAATCGCTGATTATTTTGATGATGACAACATCTGCAGATTGGCGCGAAGCCTACCTAAGCTCGAGGTTCTTGTTGTTGGAGGGTGGGACATAACGGATGCAGTCTTGAAAGAGCTTCGTGCACTCTCATCGCTCAAGATGCTGCAATTCAACGCCATTACCAATTTCACAACGCTAGCGATCATGGAATTCATCCTGTCGCTCGGTCCAGGCAATAAGGGCTTTGCACTGTCCATCTTAATGTCCGATATGGAAAGCGACCTCGAGCCCTACGAGAGACTGCACATCGCGGAGACACTGGAGGCCGAAGTCCAAGGCAGATTCGAGTTCATGACGCTGAGAGGTACTTGCTGCGAACCTGATCAAGAACTGGGAGCATGACTGACTGAATCAAAACCTATAGACCCAGAGGAGTCCGAATTCGAAGGCGACGAATCCGATTGAAGTGCACAGAGTACGTGCAGTCGCTCCCAGTGCTTTGTCGTTGCGAACTTGAGTCGCTGACTCGCTTATGCTGGTATCAAAGCTAAGGTAGGCATCTTACACCAATGACGTATCTCCCGGCTGCAAGTTAGGTTAGCGCGCTTTTGCATGCGCGCTAGCAAACATAAACCACTTTACCCTAAAGTAGGTACTGAATTATCCATCACGATTTCTTCCTGTGCCTATCGTCTATTTCGTTTCCGCCGCAGCAATGGCACCTCCGCGCATCCTGGTGATAGCTGGCTCAGATTGCTCTGGTGGAGCGTCAGTATTGCACCTTTCTTTAACGCGTTGTTTGGATCTGACTCCATGCACAGCGGTATTGAAGCGGACCAGAAAGTTATCGCAGCCCACAAGTGCTACGCAATGACTGCTACGACTGCTCTGACTGTGCAGAATACTCTCCATGTCCTGAACACGTTCCAGGTGCCTCCGCATATAGTAAAGGGGCAAATCCAAGCTATCATGCAAGATATTGGTGCCGACGTTGTTAAGATTGGTAGGTAAATTGTTGCCCAATCTATATACATTTACTCAAATAGCCAGGGATGCTGGCTACCACGGACATAATTATTGAAGTGGCCAAATCGTTGGAGAAGTACGGAAAACCGACGTCCGTCGTAGATCCTGTATGTACAGCATTGATGCCTAACTTCGAAAGCATGCTGTTTACTTACATGTTCAGGTCATGGTCTCCACAACCGGAGCAGAGCTTCTGCCAAAGGCAGCTGTTTCCTACCTCCGCGATTTAATCATTCCCCTTGCCACAGTCCTGACGCCAAACGTCCCCGAAGCCCTCAAGCTATTAGACGACGCTAAAAAACGAAAACTGCACTTAGATTCGCTTGAAGACATGGTCACTCTTGCCAAGCTCGTCCTGGACCTCGGTCCTTCCTACGTCCTCCTGAAAGGCGGCCATTTGCCTTTGACTTGTGAAGGGAAGGTCGCAACGGAGGTCGAGGAACGCCACACGGTTGTCAACGTGCTATGCAACAAGCAGCAGACACACATCCTCAAGATGGACTACCTAGACGCGAAGAACACGCATGGAACTGGCTGTTCGCTTGCTTGTAAGGCTGATACTCTACTTCTTTGTCCTAATTCCGGCTTGCATTATCTATCTGACAACAATATCTCAAAACTGTTTCTTCGCTGCTCCATCCTTCTGATTTTCTCCTGAAGTCTCTTGCCCATCACTTACCACCTGGCGCGTTCCCATGCTGATTTATACAACAGCTGCTATAGCGTGCAACCTCGCTCTGTTCCCATCCACAGATGGAGATGAAGAGCCCATGCTTCGAGCCGTCAAGAGCGCCTGTCGCTACGTCGAATTTGGCATTCGTACGGCACCAAACCTAGGCAAGGGCAACGGGCCCATCAATCATTTTCTGGAGGACCTTAGTTGCCCCCCCAAGAGTACATTGAGGACGGAGCTTTGGGAGGGTGTTAGTATTGAGGATCCTGGTGTGGATGGCGATGAGAAGCTTCACACAGAGGTTCATGAAGTGCTCAACGAGGTGTATGATCAGGTCATTGAGGGCAGAGAAGATAGTCCCCAGGTTGGCGATGTTTTCGTCAGAACTCCTCCTCGGGTAATCAGCAAGGAGGAAGAGGAGGCAAATAGAGAAGCAGAAGAGGCGGATAGGGAAGCAGAAGAGGCGGAGACAAAGGCGAAAAAGGCACAGAGGGCAGCACAGAAGGCGGCCAAGCTGGCGGCAAAGCTGGCGGAACAGGAGGTTGAGGAGGACGGAGATGAACCGCAGGAGCTGGTTACGGAGCCTAATAGAGGACCAAACAAGGGGCTTGCAAAGAAGCCTCTGCGTCTTGCTCGGAAAGACCCTACTATCAAGCGTTCGACGGCTGCTCCCAAGGACTCTGCAACTAAGCGTGCAACGGTTGCTACCACGGACCGTGTGAAGAAACCCGTCAGGAGGACTGCGAAGCCTGCCCAGCAGCAGACTGTGAAAGAGGCCGGCGAGGAGAAGGGTGATGTGGAGGCAACCAAGGACGCTAGCAAGAAGCTGGTGGAAGTTCCCAAGAACCCCAAGTCGGGGGCACCCATCCCGCTTCCAAGTAATCCGGTGAAGAGGAGTGCGAAAGTATTTCAGCAGAAAACCGCACAGAAGGCTGGGGAGAAGAAGAAGGGTGGTGGGGAGGATAGTGACGACGTAGAGGTGGTGGGTGAGAAGATCGTAACAACGCAGGTTGCGGGGCCTAGCAAGGCGCCTGCACCGAAGCCTGTGAAGAGAAGTTCGAAGGCTACTGAGCAGGGAAACTTGGATGCCGGAGACGAGCAGATTGCGGGGCCTAGCCAGGCGCCTGCACCAAAGCCTGCACTGAGACTGAAGCTCGTCTCAAAGCGCGATGACCTAAAGGGGGCTGCCAAGGAGGCTGATGACGAGGTAGAGGTGGTGGACGTGGACGGCTACACCACAGCGAAGGATCGCGCGCCGAAGCAGGTTGAGGAAAAGGCCGGGGAGGGTGCTAGCAAGGTGAAGCAGGGCAAGCGGAAGGCTGGAGATGTGCTTCCGAACGGGGTGTGCCTCTTTGGAACCTCTGCTGATCCACCATGGACGCCGAAGAAGGTGAAGCGCTAGGATGGGCTGGAGCTATGGAAATGCGTGCAGAGGAATGAAGCAAGGCATGCAATAACATTATCAGCATTTGAGCGAGCAAATGATACAATTACCAGCAATTCATTGAGCGAGAGCACGAGTTCTATGCATCTATCACCTGCCGGAGGCAAAATTGATGCTGAACCTTGAAGGCAGATATCAAGCTAAAGCATAGTCCACACAGAAACACAGCACCCACGAAAGGGCCCGCTCTTTCTCAACCTCCCCTGCCAGTCCCCTTCTCAGTCTCCTTCATAGCCATCTCCATATTCTCCTCCCTAAACCCTACCTCCCTCCTCCTCATCCCACCATCTCCCTTCTCCTCATCCCATCTCCCCTCTCCTCATCCCAACACCTCTCCATTCCTCCTCCCAGCACCTCTCTCCTCCTCCCACCATCTCTCTCCTCCTCCCACCATCCATATACCTGCCCCCCCACAAACCCCCCAAACCCGCAACCCAGCCATACCTCCCATCTTCCCACCTCCCCTCCCAAAATCATGCCTCAGCATTCCAAAGAATAGATATGCTCAAGAGCAACCACCGAGACATTCATTTCATCAACCACCCGACCAACCGCTGGGACTGCCAGAGGAGGAAGATGCTGTGGAGGATTCAGCGGGGCTAGTAGATTGGATATAGAGATTTTATGGGGAATGGTGGTGGACGAGCGTGGCAGTAAGGCGGCAAGCGCCCCCATCAGAAGATGGTGTATGAATTTCTATTCTTAGAAGATACAACAGCTAGAGGGATGGAGAAGCCGAGCCCTCGGTTTATTCTATGACCGTTTCCCATTTTCGACATCAAGGTCGTCCCACTGTTCGTCGTCCGCACCCAGTTTCCTTCCTAGCCATATCCCAACCGCAGTGACGCCAACCCCGCTAAGGAACAAAATTTCGAACCATCCGTCCACCCAGCCCATCTGTCCGCCTCCAAGCTCTTTGTAACCGCTTCCCATCACCTCCCCGGGTATCATGCCCCTTAGCATCAATGCCGCGGCAATGACATAGGTAGCGCACAACTGTGCCACCACGAGCGCGAGATTCGCTTGTATCGTTTTCAGCAGGCTGGGCAGGAAGCGGGAGAAGAGGCTGAGGGTTTGTAGGACGGAGGAGAATGAGGCGGCGAGGATGAGGAAGGACAGGAGCAGGGATATCTGTCGTGAGTAAGTCGGCTGATCAAGAGTCGGGTCGTAGTGTTTGGCGAGGAGGGCGAGAATGTTGGTTACAGGGTCAGAAGAAGGGGTGGTCGTCGGAGAGAGGAGGTGCCGCCGGACTGCGCTGAGGGCAATGGTGAGGATACGGTAAAGGCAGAAGAGGGAGAAAGCGTAGGAGGCGGACAGGCGGAGACGACCCGTGGCGGTGCGCGAGCGTTGTTGTTGGCTGAGTCGGCTGAGGAGGAGGGAGTGGGATGTGGAGAGGGAAAGGCCCATGGTTTCGAGGCCTTTGACCTCTAGTTCGAGGGTCTTGAGCTCAGTGGCATCGCTGTTGGGGCGGAGAGTGCCGAGGGCCTTTTTGAAGTACGATTCGGAAGGGCGATCAGTGAGCTTGCGTTCGAAAGCGCGCAAACGCGAGAGTTTGGCGGAGAGCATGTCGTTTGTGGCTGCCATTCCGGCTTCTTTGCGGGCGATATCCGTCTCGGTGACTGGTCGAGGGCGGTGCAAGAAATTCTGCCAGGGCGAGCTGGTGGCTGCGAAGCCGGACAGGAGCGCCATGAATGTGATACCAATGACACCGACACGCTCCAGGCAGGCTTCGCTAAGTGATTGCTGGGTCGGAGTGGTGGGAGGCTTCCCCAGCATTTTCGAGCCGCACCACCAGAAAGCGAAGAGCCATGCCGCAAACGTGGTGATTTGGAAGACCCATGCTAGACCTAGCCGTCCCTTATTCTTCCCGGTGTATTCGTAGCCTGCTGCTGATATGATTGATTGGATCTCGAGAGAGGGTATGGCGACAATCAGGACGAAGAGCAGAAAGAAGACGGTGGCGCGGAGGGCTAAGCCTCTGACGACTGGGTTGATGCTGTTGGATATCTCGCAAAGAACGAGCTCTGCGAGGACGGCAGCGAGTGCAATGGTCATTGAGAAGGTCAGGGCCGAGAGGCGCTTGATGCTGGGTCGCGAGCCGGCAATGGATGGGCCATTCTTGCTGCCAAATCCTCGATCTTGAAGACCCTTATCGCTAGAAAAGACTGGTAAGAGCTTCTGTTGGACGATGGCGGATACGGCAAGGAAAGTGAGCAAGAATGGCAACGACGAGAAGATTATCGACGCTGGGTTGAGTGTACGACCATCGGGCCGGCACTCATCGCAATGCGATCCAAATGGAAACATGGAGCCGGACAAATTCCAATGAAAAGCGTTCGAGGCACACTGGTCCTTCCATCAATGTCCCAGGTTGTTCGGAGTTTGCATGGTGTCGTATGTGCCTGGAAATAGTGAAAAGGACTTTGCAGCGTTGAATGACTGGTGAGCCGCTTATCGATAACAAGCATAACCGATAAGATAACAAGCACGACTGTATCACGTGACAATTGTAATCAAGTGTCCAGGTTATTGACCGACCTTGAACACACACTACGAGTGGGCCGGGGAGCCATGGATTCTGGTCTTTGAAAGATCCGGCAACAATTCAGTGGTCAACTTTGCAAGCACAGACAGAGCTCCTGAATAACTCCTGTTCGTTAACCATATGTGAGCTCGAGCTGGAAGATGTCGTTGTTTCATACACAGTACCATTGATCTTACGAAACCAATGTTTATCTCTGTTGTAGTCTGTGATACGAGGATGTAATTACATATTCGATGTCGACATAAGAATAAACGAAAATTCACTCCTCTGGGTTCTTCATCAGGAGCACAATTACCCATCACCTATCAGAGTAAAGTTTCCCGAAAGAGCAGACTTCCCGAATTTCAAGCAAGCCTGGTAGTCCTGTAGAGGATTCAACAGATCCGTTAGCCTCGACAGGATTTCCGACTCGTTGTGCACGTAGCCTGGAGATACTACCTCGTGATACAACATCAAATTAAGGTCGTGTCAAGAGGATGTAGCGTTTGCCGGTCGTACGTTTCCCCAAGTTTCTGACTGGAATCGACTGGGTATCATTTGACTGGGTATCATTTGACATAGCTTCTCTATTGGTCAGAGTGCCATGTGCCACCTGGGTGCAAGATTTGTGACGATGCGTATAGATCGGACGCAAGGCGTAAGTAAGGAACGGAAGATGTGACCTCAACTGTCCTGATCGCTCTACACACAATCTGTATGCGGCAATATAGAGCGAGCACACGCTGGTATAGAGATCATGAGAAGTTGACCATTATCTCGACTCAAGCCCCGGCAACAAAACGGAAAGAAGGAAAGAAGAAGAGAACAAGACTACCCTCAACCAGGGTGGCGGCATTATGATCGCTTCATCAGCGTTGCAAGGTCAGGATCTCTGAAGATGAATTCAGCTCCATCCTCGGATAGCCGCACGAATTATCCGACCTAGTACTAGGATTGCCAAGGGTAACGAGACAGATCCAGACCTCTCCAAGCCCCGGAGATGACCCTCTGATCTTTTTGGTCCCATGTGCCATCATGTCTAAAGGTTGAATACTTCGATGGTTGTAGAAGCATATTTTGTAGGTAGCAGGAAGGTGTTGAGGACTACCTATGCAAGAATGCACAGAACCTTAGCCAAGACGCCAAGAAAAGCTTGCAGATCAGCCGAGCGACGGGAGCATCCCATTTCACAAATTCTGTGCCAATATTGAAACCAGCAGCGTCGCAAATCTCAAATAACACAAAAATTGAAGCACAGAGTATTAGGACATTCCCACAAGCTCCATGTCGTCTAAATCAAGGTCCCGAAGTGCGCGGCGTCACAATCCCCTTGCGGAAGATTTGGTAGCCACTGGTAATCTGCCGGTGAAATCAAACAAGCGGAAAGCGAAAGCGGAGGAAAATGAAGATCGCTTTGTAGACTCTAGATCATCGCGGAAGATTCTGAAGATCGGTCAAGAGCTAATCGACGAAGACCAAAAAGAGAATGGAATTGCCGCACGCAATCCAGCTTTTACTTTTGAGTCTCGAATCGAGGTCGACAGCGAGTCTGAGGACGAGCTTCCACCAGATGACGAGGGCTGGGGCGACGAAGACATTGTTGAGGAGGTGGTATGGGCTCAGCAGATCACTAGTGGATGTATCACCTAACAGATTCTAGGAAATTGATGCGAACGATCTGGAGCTCTATGATAGGTTCATGTCCACTCGCGACGAATTAGCAATACAACCTATACAAAGCGCAGCAAACCAAGACGATGAAAGAACAAACCTTGCAGATCTGATCCTAGAGAAGATTGCAGCACACGAAGCAGCCACCGTCAGAGAGCCGAGAATACAGGGTGGTGGTCCGCCCGAAAATGCCGTTGAGCTGCCCGCAAAAGTCGTAGAGGTGTACTCGAAGTGAGCCAACTTCTATCACTGAACTTTGTTCGTTCCATTGACTCCCTGCTATAGGATTGGGCTCATACTGTCACGATACAAATCGGGAAAGCTTCCGAAGCCATTCAAGGTTATCCCAACGCTACCTCAGTGGGAGGAGCTGTTGTCAATTACGAGACCGGAGTCTTGGACTCCGAATGCATGCTTTGAGGCGACGAAGATATTCGTGTCACACAAGCCGCACATCGTCCAACAATTCTTGGAGGCGGTCCTTCTAGATCGGGTGCGCGAGGAGATTCATGAAACCAAGAAGCTGAACGTGCATTTGTACAAGGCACTCAAGAAGGCATTGTACAAGCCGGCAGCCTTTTTCAAGGGCTTCCTGTTCCCCCTAGTCAACAGTGGTACTTGTACGTTGCGTGAGGCCCATATCGTCTCCAGCGTCCTCATCCGAGTTTCGATACCGGTCTTGCATTCGGCGGCCGCCCTCCTCAGACTGACTGAAATAGCGGCCGAGCAAACCTCATTCTCGACAGAAAGTGCGGGTGCTACAAATGTGTTCATCCGGGTCCTACTGGAAAAGAAGTATGCACTGCCATACAAAGTCATCGACGGCCTCGTGTTTCACTTCCTACGTTTCCGTGCTACACCAGCTGAAGGTGTGGATGCCAACAGCCTTAGCGCCCAAGATTTGAAGCTCCCAGTAATATGGCACCAGTGCCTGTTGGCATTCGCACAACGCTATCGCAATGACATTACAGAGGATCAGAGGGAGGCACTGCTGGATTTGCTGTTGGTAAGAGGGCACAAAGATATCGGACCGGAGGTAAGAAGAGAGCTATTGGAGGGTCGAGGCAGAGGCGTGGTGACTGAGGAACCAAACGGTGATGGCGGTGATGACACTATGGTCCTCGATCCTGCCTAATTGCCTAATTTTTGGGGTGAAACATGTCTCTCGCAAGTCGATTCAGGGTAGTGTGTCCAGCACGGTGTGTACTGGCACGTTGGTGCACCACAAGAGGGACGAAACGAAACGAAAGTCAATTGTTAAGTAAGCATCACATTTGTCTTTGTCTCTACTCTACCTTATCCAAGATTGGGACGGACCGCTCGAGACTTAGGCAGACCCCTCTACATCTATGTCCAGTCAAGGACAGACAAGGCTGACATCGTCCGTAGCTCGAGTGATCAAAGAGTACTCCCATTGCTGGGTGACGCAGGTTGCACGGTGTTTCAAACTTGACAAACACAGCCGCTGACAGGATGAAGCTCAACCCTTGCGAGGTTCAACGTCCCCGGATTGACTGCATCGATCTCTCATGTCGATCTCGGTTGTTTGGAATCACAACAAACACAACACACGGCGGTGGAAGATAAGCTTAAGTGCAGTGCATGGTTCACGCAAGACGGAAACATGTCCAACACACTCGAGCCTCGCGGAGGATGAAGCTCCCTGCGCCTTCTGCATCATGTTCCCAAAGGATGTATTCGTAATGCTCGATGCGGCAAGTTGATTGGCCAGAGCGTGGGGATTAAGGCTGAGGCAGGATCCTTCCAGAGGTACCGCCGAGCCATAGCCAACCACAGTCGACATATCTCCCTTTGTTCCAGTATAGGAATCGGAAGTGTGTTTCATATCACACAGCCATTGCGAGAAGATGGATGAGTGGGTGATAGCGAAATAGTGACGACAGTGAGAGCGAGAAAAGGACGACCAAACGCACGTGCAGGGTGGAAACAGATTCTAGTATGGAAAGATATATGATGCTTAGTCGAGGCGCCAGGCCCATTATTAATAATGAAAGCCGTATTAGTACTGCAGTATACGTGTTGTCAAATCAGGATGAAGGTGGGAGGGACGAAGGCACAGTCAGACACCACCCAATCCAACAGCGTAAAAGTAGGCCAAAGTAAGGTGAGTCGAAGGATGCCCTGTTGTACGAACTCTGCTACTTTCAGTAATCAATAAAATGCAAACCATGGCGATTGCCTCCAGGCCCGACTCGGAGGAAGAGCATCCACACAGCACCCTTCCACACCAAAGTTCAGGTACGGAGTACCTCGGTGCTGCTGCCCACCAGCCCCCAAGAAGGCTTTCAGAGGATGGAGAAGCGCAGCAGGTAATTGCGTACCTGGGGCGTGCCGCGACGGTGAAACAAGGCAGGATGGAGAAGCTGGACAGGCGCCGCATGTGTAGGATCTCCAGTTGTTGGTGCGACTCGTATCATCGCCTGTAAGTCGACGAACCGGCGCCGTTCCTGGCGTGGAAAGGCAGAAATGGAGATGGGAAAAGCTGTGCTGCGGGTCAGGCCGCCCCCTAAGAGAGGCTTCTAGCAGGTTGGCACGAGCAATTAGCGTCCGAATTATTTCTGTCACACGTCGGAATGGCCCTTTGCCTCGTTTGGGGCATGGTCGATGGATTCAGTCATCTTCCGATCGGCCCCTTGAACCCTTCGCCAAATTTCCTGCTGACTTCACCACCCCCTGGATGAGGGTGGTGCGCAACATGCCTTCGCTGACGGGTCAAGCCACCCAGTTATAAGAACCCCTTCCCAAGCCCTTCTCTCTTCCCCATCACTCTCGATTCAATACATTCTCCTAGTCTGTTACATCGATCAGGTTATCTAGTGTTATAGCGTTGATATTTGATCGCTGCCCTGCATTCCGCGCTAGCCCCCTTTCCGGTGATTACGGCCTTACCCGCATCCGCCGATTTGCAACTGTGTCCTTTCGACAAGCGACTCTCACACGCAGGCAGCAAGTTCGCTCTTCACCAACACCCTGTCCATCTGCAAATGTTCCTGCATCCCAGCTATCGGCACATCACAAAGTCGACCCCAGCCTAGCCTTTCTTATTTCTGCTCTCACAGGCCAACGACGACGTCCGCATCCTGACCCAACATCTACCACATCGCAATGGAAGCAATATTCAATCCCCTGGGCTTCGCCACCCCTGAATACTATCCTCCGCAAGCCACCGTCTCCCTGGCCGAAACGACCTTCATGCCCTCACCCGAATCAAGTGTTCAAGGCGATGATGACAAGAAGTCGCATCAACCGCCGACAAAGAAGCGGAAATCATGGGGCCAGGAACTTCCTATCCCCAAGACCAGTCTTCCCCCAAGGTATGTCGATTAGCAGCTCACTGCCACTGGACTACTTTTGACACGTGCTGCAGAAAACGAGCAAAAACAGAAGATGAGAAGGAGCAACGACGCATCGAGCGAGTTCTCCGCAACCGTCAAGCCGCCCAGTCATCAAGGGAGCGGAAACGACAAGAAGTCGAGAAGCTCGAGGGCGAGAAGATGTCAATCGAGGAGCAGAACACAATGCTCAAGGAGCGATTGATGACCGTCGAGCACGAAAAGTTCCAGCTCGCCCAACAGGTGGCCAAGATGTCAGCGGAGATGGCCCGATACCGAAAGGGATCCCTAGCTCCTTCATCCGTGGCTACCTCCTGCGCTCCATCACCATCGCTCCACCCCCATCTCTTCCAACATTCGAATATAAAACAGGAGCTCGACGACTACCCATTCTCCTTACCAACACCTCGACACTCTACCACCCTTGGCGCAACCCTTACGCCTCCCTCCACGTCGTCAGCCTACTCTCGCTCCCCGTCGCCAGCCCATGGCTCCTTTGGCGTGATGTCGAGCTCTCCGGATATGACACAACATCCTGCAGAGATGTTGTGTGGCCTGCAGTGTCAGTCCGGAGCAGCTTCGATTCCGCCTACGAGTCCCGACGCGGCTCGACGCCAACGCCAAAAACAGATCCTCTCCGCCCTCTCCACGCAAATCTACTTGATGACACTGATTTCAGCCGTCTATTCGCATCTCCTGCATCCCCTCCGCCAGATCTTCATTTCTTTGCGGACGGGCTCGCCTCTACCGACGGACCCCACGAACAGGACCTCAATCCCGCCAACGACTTCTCGTTTGATTCGCTGGTTGATCTCGACGCCTGCCAATCTCACGACTCCGCCGCCAGCCAGGGCGACTTCTACCTCGACGACTTCGCCGCACACGCCGACTTTCCGCCTCAGACTGCTGCAACGTCTTCTGCTCTGCAGCCCTGCATTGGCGCGTCCTCTTGAGGATGCAGCCGGCAGGGCATCGCGACTCGAGACTAGCTATGCGCTGAACAGGACGTCGGAGTGTGGGGTGAAGGATGTTCTGGGAGATCGCACTGGGGAAGTGGCTAGTCGGAGTACGGAGGCTTCCAAGGGGTTGGGCGAGACATCGGTTAGGAAATAACAGGACGGGATTAACGTGTTCCACGAGTATGGTGGGCAATGTACCAACAGAGGCGCATCAAAGCATAGCGAAGGAAGGGAAACGGGGCATCAAGTCAGTCAGATCGGATAGGGTAGACCAGAGCTCCACAAGGTAGCTTAGCTATCCCAACCAAGAATCATTCACCACAACTACCTCTCCTTATCCTCCTCCTTCCTAGCCCCTTCCCCATCCTCCTTCCCACTCCCATCCTCCCCCGCAAATAACCCCTCCCCCCCCTCCCCCCCCACAACCCCCCAAAACGCGCCCCCATCCAACCTCCTCCCCAACTCCCTCCCCTCTCTAGGCAACCCCCGCACGCCCCTCTCCCTCATCAACTCCCTAACCCACCCCCTTTCCCTCTCCGTTCCGAAAACCATCACAACCTCCCACCAATCATAGACCCGCCCATCCGTTATAATCCAGCGCTGACCTCCCAACCCTCTTCCCTCCCCCCTCTCTGCCATCTCCCCTCCCCCCTCCGCCGTTCCCTTCTTATCTTTAGCCTCTGACGAGTCCACACCGTTGAGAGCGAGATGCGCAGCCACAACCGCCCTACTCACATCCCGCCCATGCACCAAATGCAAACTCCCCTTCCCCGCCAACGCCTCCTTACTCCCCGCCACACGCGCGATCCAGTTCCGGGGATGCCGTTCCCCGCCCCACAAGCCCGCGAGACACAACACTACACCCTCCTTTCCCAGTAAATTTAAGAACGCATCCTCTGCTTGGGCGCGGGGGGAGGTGAGGTCGGAGGGGCTGGCTTCGGTGATGAGGGGAGGTGCGGAGGTGGAGGGTGGGGGGGAGGGGGAGGGCCAAATGCCGGTTGAGCCGAGGAGGATCCAGGTGTTGGCGGTGCCGTGGACGGCGCGGTAGGAGGTTATGAGCTGGGTGGCGGAGTGGGGGGTGCG
>JAABUO010000991.1_pt1 | contig 41028 bp, 41 predicted proteins | sample 5559291 | NCBI WGS metagenome assembly JAABUO01 (sample SAMN10711878, study PRJNA513372) | rock metagenome | isolation source: Antarctica rocks | place: Antarctica: Victoria Land, Finger Mt sud
TCAAAGCCGACAGCTACCGCATGCGCGCCAAGACGCAAGGGACCAGTGTCGCAAAACGGAAAACCGCCCCCCAGGTGGGTTCGTCTTAACGCGGCCAAACTGGGTCCATCTTATCCCGGCGCCAACACGGGATCAACCGGAGGCTGGGAACTCGCACTTCGACTCTTTATCGGCGCGACGCCAAAGTGCGCGCTGGCGAGCGAGATGTAGCGCGATCGCTATGACGCCGAAAATCATTCCCGCGAGCACCGAGGCCGCGAGCGAGCCGCAGACGTATCCGACGAACAGTCCACCGGTGCCTCCGATGATCAAGCTGTTTATCACGCCCACGGTTCCTGCAGTCGCTACAAAGCTTTGCCACCACGAGTTCGCGATTCCGGCTTCGCGCATTACGCCCGCCCGACTATCGCCTCCGGCGCGGGCAAGATGCCCGACCAAACTGGGAGCGACTTCAAGATAGAAACGCCGGATTCGCGAGATGCGCCGATTGTAGGCGAGATCTTCAATCGACGTCTGATCGCTCGTTCAAATGTGACTAGCCCGACGAAAAACAGTGCCGGCAGCAGCACGAGGCCGAAGACGAAGAATGCTGGTCCGAGCTTCGAAACTTGGCCGAAAAAAGCAAGAGCGACGAGTACGCTCGATACGCTGCCCAGGAACAGTGCGGTACGCCCGTTAGTTTCCGCGATGGTGGCCGCCCGGGCCGTCTGCAACACAAAATGTTCCGTCGTCATGAACGTTACGATGGCAGGGGCTAAGTCGATTTTATCGGGATCTTCCGGTCGCATTACGATCGGTGCGGGCTTGTCGAAGTCTTCGGTGGCTCCCACTATCGGCATCGCTATCCTTTCTCTCTGGGCGTCGGACGGACCATACGTCTGTTGACTCTTTCGGTGGTCCACAGGTCGTAATGGGAGCGAGACCGCGATCTTCTTTCCGGCATCGTTCTTCGATGTGTACCGCTGAGGCATCACGTAACGTTCGGACAATTACGTTTGGCAAACGTAAGCGTTCTCGCGCAGTTGCAGACGCTCCGTGCCCGGCGTCGTCAACGCGTCTCCGCGCAGGCCGTTCACGAGGTGCGGCACATCTCACCTCACTTTACGAGGCTGACCCACTGCACCGCCAGCAACCGGCCGACCACCGCAAACTTACCGTCTCCGTCCGGCTTGAAAATTACGGCCTCTCCTTCGGCCGGTTGGAATCCAGTGACGGATTTCACGTTGAATCCGTGCGTAACGATCACCGTATTCGTTCCGGATTTTTGGGACTGCACCGATCAGAGGTCCGAGCACGGCTGCAGCCTTAGCGGCGTTCGCTGCGCTTTTCGGTTTGGGTTCGAGCAACCCCGGATTCGGATCGGCGTGGCCGAACGCCAGATCGCCTGTCCACATCGTGCGGCAGAGGGGGCTTGAAGATACCTGGCCGATCGAAATCTTCAGCGCATCGATCGCCCCGCCAATCGAGCGCGCAGCCATGCGCCCTTTTGGCGTCAAGACGCGTTGCGTGTCGCAGTTAGCGAGATCGACATGCGGTTGGTCGGCGCGCGCCTTGTCCGTATCCGCATGACGTAGCACGATGACATAGCCGCCGTGGCGCAAAGCATCGACGAGGCTTTGACCTTGAAGTTGAGCGCCAAAAACTTGGATCGGTACGGTGACACTTGCGAGGAAAAGCAGATACCCTAAACAACGTGCAAACTTCATAATACGAACTTCCATTCCCGGCACAAAACGGGTACCGACACTGGGATACGCTTCGGACGGAGCGATGGATGACTATTCTTTGCGGAAATCAAAAACGTTGCGGCGAAGCGCGACGCGATCGGTCACCGTACTCGACGCAGCAGCCCGCGATCGCGGTCCGCGCTGTTCGCATTATTATGAAGCGCAGGGGCTCCGTACGGAGGCACCGACAAGCTGGACCGATAGGATTCGGACGTATCCGCGCTACGCCGTAGCGTGCAGCGTAAAACGCAAGGTCGCAACGCGGGCGATCGGCCGGCGCGGCGGGGGCGACGCTAGTCACGCGTCGGCGAGCATCCGCCGCATCGATTCCGACCGTGCAGCCCTCGCCGCGGCCCCGCGACGTACGCAGCCGTTCTCGAGACCTCGCCGCTGCCGTAACGTACTGCAAAAGTTACCACGATGCCGATACGGATTATTTACATGCGGCGAAAGCCGAAGCGCTCGCGCCGTACCAGCGCGTCCGATGCCTTCTAACGTTTGGCTTCGCGTGAGCCCAGGTCGGAGTCGCCGGAAGATTGTCGAAGGCCTCCGCGGCGCGCTTGCACGACCGAGACCAAGCAGTCGACGATTGCAGGCTCGAACTGCGAGCCGCGATTCCGCTGTAGCTCCGCGATGGCGGCGCTTGGCGCGAGCGGTTCGCCATAGGATCGTTTGCCGATCATCGCATCGAAGGCGCCGGCGACGGAGACGATGCGGGCCCCAAGAGGAATGGCGGTTCCGCGTAGCCCTTCGGGATAACCACGACCGTCGTAGCGCTCGTGATGCGAGCGAACGACACTCGCGTAGCTCGCGAGCACGGGTATATCTTGCAGTATCGTCGCACCGTCGGCAGCGTGGTCTTTCATGCGGTTCCATTCGCTTGCCGTCAGCGGACCAGGCTTTTTTAAAATGTGGTCGGGCGTAAGAAGTTTGCCGACGTCGTGGAGCAGCGCGCAACGTTCGACGAACTGCACCGCAACGGGTGAAAGGCCGAGCGCCTTGGCGATCCGTCGGCTCCATCCCGCAACGCTATCGCAATGGTCGCGCGTCGCATCGTCGTGGCGATCGAGCGCAGAAAGCAACGCGCTCGCCTCAGCCTTGAAAGAGGGCGGGTCTCCGGGAGCCATATCCACCAACCGCAGCGATGCATTCGATCGGCACGTGTCCCTGCCTAGCGAACAGCGACGTTAGCCGTCTGGAAAACGGGCGGTAGCAGGCTTTGGATTGCTGCCCAAGAGTGACCGAGATCACAATTGACTCGGTCAGTCGCGGTCGAGCGCCGCAACGCGTCGTGCAAGCCACGAGTTCGGCCGGAGCGCCGCCTCGCGTCGTCCATACTCCCGGAAGCGCGACGTCACGTCGCTGAGCTCCGCCAGTTCGATTGCAGCGGTCGACGCGAGCCAACGGTACCCGAGACCGTCCCAGATCTCAAAGGCCTCGCAGAACCTTCTCATTGCGGCAGCGGTCTCACCGTTGGCGCGCATGATGGTGGCCTCGGCGCGCAACTCGTAGGCCCGAACCCGCCGATCCAGCGCGTTGAGAAGATTGGGCGCGAGTTTGGATTTGATGCGCCGATAGCGCTCCATAAGCGTGCGCGCTTGCGCAGGCTCGAATGCAGCGAGTTCTTGAGCGAGAAATGCGAGCGCGATCCGTTCATCACCGAGCACCGTATCCCACGCGATTTGGGCGGCAACGTCGGCGGAGTGCTCGAGTTCCTCGCGCGCGAACGTCATTTCGCCGAGCTCGCGCCCGAGGAAGGCGCGGTCCACGCTTGCCCATATCGAAAATACCGGCGTCGGCGCATGTTTTTTCGAGAGCCGTAAATCTCGAAACGCGCTGAGGTGATCTCCGCGCAGCGCATTCGACCACGCGAGGGACTGATAAATATAAAACTGCTGCATTGCAAGTTCGCCCGGCCATTGCATCCGCGCGAGGTTCTCCCGAAGCGCGCGCGCATCGTCGACAAGATCGAAATCGCGAATTTGAAACGACAGGTTCATCAGCAGCGACGCGAAGATCCACTGATCCATCGTCTCGGCAGTTTGTATTTCGCGAACCGCAGTGCGAACGTAGTGCAGCTGCGCGCCGTAGCGCTCTCTCGCTGCTGCCACGAGTCCACGAATATTAAGAGCGCGCGCACGTGAATTCGCCGCAGGGACGAAGTAGTCGTTTTCGATGGTTGTAAACGAGGGCGGCGCGACCATAAGCGCATCCTGCGCGGCACGGTCCGCTTCATCGAGATCGGACACGCCGAAGAACCACATCGCATCGTAATAATGGAACTCCGCCTCCACCGCAGCTGAGGCCGACCCAAATGCGTAGACGCGGCCGAGATCGAGGCTTTCGCGAGCCGTATCGAAATCCCGAAGCCGCGTTTGCAACGCGCCCCGTAGGATCAAAAGCTCGGCGCGCGCGCGGTGCGTCGGAAGGTCTGCATCATCGATCGGCGCCAAGCAATCGAGCCCGAGCTCGACTCGACCGGAGCGCAGATACGAGCGCGCTCGCAAGAACTTGCTCGCTAAATCGCCGTGACCGTGTAGGAGAGCAACGCAGTCATCGGAACGTCCGCCGCGGTACGCTTCAACGGCAACCTCAAATGGCTGACGACGCGGGTTGAGCTGCACTACCTCAGTACGCAAAAGACCTGCACGACCTAACAACGCCGAGTAATTTTGACCGTCGGCCACCACGAAGAAGCCTCTCCCCCCATTATCGGCGAGAAAGGGCGTCTCCCTGCAAGTACGCGTGTTGCTAAGACAAGTTAGTCGATTGCGGTACCGTGCGCCCCGTCGATCGCGGTGCCGTGCGCCCCGTCGATTGCGGTGCCGTGCGCCCCGTCGATTGCGGTGCCGTGCGCCCCGGCGATTGCGGTGCCGTGCGCCCCGTCGATTGCGGTCCCGTGCGCCCCGTCGATTGCGGTGCCGTGCGCCCCGTCGATTGCGGTGCCGTGTGCCCCGTCGATTGCGGTGCCGTGCGCGCCATTAGTTACTGCGCCGCCGGCGCCGATGGCCGAAAAGGCTGCCATCAGGATTGATAAGAGAAAAGCCACTTAAACGAACTCCCCGAGCTTTTGGATTGCTTTGTTCTAAAAAAGGACTGCGTATCGCAAGCGCGCCACCCCTGCAATTGCAAAGAAATGCTGTTGAGGGGTTCGGACTAACGCTTGCTCGTGAAAGCGGGCGAAGCAGGCAGGCAGCCTTTGCCACGCCGGGACGACCTCGCGCCTACGTTTTGGGCGAACGCGTCCAAGAGTAAGGGAGGCGGGCGTTTCGAATTTAAGTCGCATTGGCGTATCGAAAGCAACATTTGGGGCGGCCGCTCACCGCTGCCGAACGCGGCCATCCTTCGGCATCACACTGTTGAGGCGAATACCGACGAGCTCTTCGGTCCCGAACGCGTCCATAACATCAACAACGTCGGAGCCATCGAACGTAAACCGCTCCGTCGCGATATCTCCGACGTCTTTCAGCGCAATAAAACGCTACTTGGCCCGGGCCCCGTTGGCCAGGAGCAACGCCTTTCGCACGTTTCTCAAAGACAAGCCGCGAGCGCGGCGGTCCTCATTCTAATGAGCTGCGGGCTGAGACTTTCGAGCGTTTCGAGAAGCGTATAAACTTCACGATCGCCTTACGGTCTCTCTAAACGACGTGACGCCCGGAGCTTATCGTTCCGGGCGTGCTCCATTGCGTGCAGCAGGATGGGCAATCTCAAAATATTGATCGGGCAGCGTCCATCGTACCGCGCAATCGGGGCATCTCGGCGTGGACGCCCAATATGTCGCATGACGATTTCGTGAAGCTGCAAGCGCACATTCCCGGCGGCTCGCGGGATACGCAATCCGCCCTCCATGTTGAGCGCGACGGTGTAAGTCAAAAGCGCCGGCCAGCATTCCGGTCAGTTTTGGAATTACGACGCCCGGGCGATCGGCTTGATTCGCGCAACCGCTTTGCCAACGCGACCGTGTAGGGCATCGTACATATCGACCGTCATCTGCATCCGCGTCCACGATTCAGCGCTTAACCCGAGCGCCCGCTCCAAGCGGAGCACAGAATTCATTGTCACCGGCCGCTTCCCATGAATGATCTCGGAATGCTGCCGGGGGAGTCGGTCGGCGATGAGTCGGGATCGTAAGCGGACGATTCATCGGCGTCTCCTTACTTGTGATAGGCTGTAGAGCTGAGCCAGTCGGGACACGCGCGCGGCAAGCTCGTACTACAGATCGGGTAACGCATAGCGCTAGACTTGAGGCGGTCGCTGTTGATGGGTCCGTTAAAGCTGCGGACGCGACGGTACGGCGCAGCGAACAAGGGCGGCGTAGCCGGACGTGCACCGGAGCGCAGCGAGGACCGGAAGTGTCCCTTGCATTCCGTCGCTGCTGCGGTCACATCCGCATATGCATCGCTGCGCTTTGCGCTTCCATATATCGATGTAATCGATGTCCCCGAGCCACGCCGCCGAACCAATCGCCATGCCGCTACGGTACGGATACTGGAGCTCGAAGATGAGCACGAACATCGATGCGACGACGACCGCGACCGATGCGGTCATCGCCATGTGCGCACGCCGGTTCTCTACACCAAAGATGCAACACAGCGTGATGACGATGACGGCGCCCCGCTGCGGTTGGCGTCGATCCGTCGTAACCGCGCGTCGTGGAGTTGATCGAGCGTGTTGAGCGTCACGACTTGGGCGCTCGCCGCACCGCCAACGCCATGTACGTTAGGCCTGCGCCGCTGGCGCTCGTTCTCGGAATCGCGCTCCTGGTGGCGTTCGCCTTCGCGATGCATTGGGTACTGGGCCGGTGGTTCACTTCCGAGAATCGGGCGGTGCACAACTACGTGGCGGGAACCATCGTCGGCGTCGTCGGCACGCTCTACGCCGTCGTTCTCGGCATTATTACGGTCGTCGTGTGGCAGCAGTACGACGGCACGAGGGAACGGCTGGCGCTCGAGACTGCGGCCGTAACCGATACGTGGCACTATGACGGCTCGGCTATTTGTTGGCTCGACACCGTTCCCGTTCGCGCGAACGATACGGTTTCTCCACGCCCGAGTCGCGTTAGAAACGTCGCGAAGCGCAAGGATCGAGCAGACTTCTTTGGCGAGCCCGCGGGGCAGCGCTTAGGGTGAGAGACGCTCGATACGCCACGCTGCGCCATCGCGGAGGTAGGCGAGACGGTCGTGAACGCGATTGCGCCGGCCCTGCCAAAATTCGAAAGCGTGCGGCGCGACGCGATATCCACCCCAGTACGGCGGGCGCGGCACCTCGACGTCTTTGAAGCGTTCGTCTTCTTCGTGCATGTGCGCTTCGAGGTAAGCACGATCGGGGACGACCGTACTTTGCTGCGACGCCCACGCGCTCAAACGGTGGCCGCGCGGACGTCTCGCAAAATATGCATCGCTCTCGCCGGTGGAGATACGCGCGACGGTACCGTCGATCCGGATCTGACGTTCGAGCGCGCCCCAATAGAACAGCAGACCGGCTTTGCCGGCGCCGTCGAGTTCGTGCCCCTTGCGGCTCTCGTAATTCGTAAAGAACACGAAGCCCCGTTCGTCGTAGCCGCGAAGCAACACGACGCGCGCCGACGGCTGTCCGTCCGCCGACACGGTGGCGACCGTCACGGCATAGGGCTCGATGAGCCCCTCGGTGCCGAGCGCTTCGTCCATCCAGGTTTTGAATTGCACGAACGGGTCGGCGGACACGCGACCTTCGACCAGCTCGCCTTTTTCGTAACTGCGGCGCGCGTCGACGATCGATTCATCAGTATTCACGTTGCCCTTTGACGCACGTCGGGGGCGTGGGCTCCTGCCGCGCCGGTGGAATCGCAGCTCGCGTTGCGTGCTACGCGCTTCCGCGTACTATGGCGCCTGTCCGCGGTCGTGTCGACATTGCTGCAGACGGAGGCCGCCACGCCAGCCGCCGGCGCCGCGCCGATTGCGGGACGTTAGCTCGCGCTCTCGGCGTGCACCCGTTTGTCGAACGTGCTCTGAGCCTCACGTACTTGGATCATATGGCGTTCGGACCAGACCGAAAGCGCGCGCAGCGGTTCGTCGAGCGTCGCTCCGAGCGGCGTGAGCGAGTATTCGACGCGTGGCGGAATGACGGGAAAAATAACGCGCACGACCAGCCCGTCGCGCTCTAAATCACGCAGCGTTTGCGTGAGCATCTTCTGCGAAATGCCGCCGATCGCACGGCGCAACTCGGTAAAACGAACGGGTGCAGCCGCGTCGGCCAGAATACCGATGGTCAAGGCGGTCCATTTGTCGGCAATGCGATCGAGTAATTCTCGCGCCGGACACATTCCGGAGTAGACTCCGGGTTCGGTTTCCATTATGTGCCTATACTACCTTCGGGTGCCTTATTGCGATTGGCGACTCGGTATGGAATAGTGACTCAGGCTCCGCCTCCAGCATAGCGGATGAGAGCCGTCAAGTCGATAGGAGTTCCGCTTTATGAGTACCACTGCAACGGGCCACACATACGCGATCGATCCGGCCCATACGAGCGCGGAGTTCGTCGTGCGTCACCTGATGATTGCGAAAGTTCGCGGTCGCTTCACGGGCGTCGCCGGGACCGTGGACGTGCCTGAAGGCAACGATCTGCCGACCGCAATCACCGCCACAATCCAGACCGCAACGGTTTCCACTGGTGAAGCGCAGCGCGACGGCCATCTTGCGTCGCCGGACTTTTTCGACGCCGCGCAATTTGCGAACATCGAATTTCGGAGCACCTCGATTGCGGGCTCCAGCGACGGCTTCGACGTCCACGGCGACTTGACGATCCATGGAACGACGCTTCCCGTCGTGCTCAAGGCGACGTACGAAGGCCGCACGATCGATCCGTGGGGCAACCAGCGCGTCGGTTACGAAGCACACGCGAAAATCAGCCGCAAAGCGTTCGGGCTCACGTGGAATCAGGCGCTCGAGGCCGGCGGCGTTGCGGTGGGCGACGAAGTGAAAATCGAACTTTCCGTTGAGGCCGTCGCTACGAAGTAAACCGCGAGCGGCGTCGCTCGGCGTGGCACTGTGGCGCGCTTCACCGCAAGCGATCCGAGCGCAGTAAGACGTGTCGGTGCCAGTAAAAAAAGAGGCCCGCGCGGCCATCTCGGTTCGCGGGCCAACGACCGTTCGGGAGCCATCCATGCAAATACACGCGTATGCCGCACATGCTGCCAAAGCGAACCTGCAGCCCTTCGCGTTCGAGTTCGGGGAACTCGGGCCGAACGAAGTCGACGTGCGCGTCACGCACTGCGGCATTTGCCATACCGACGTCGCGATGGTGGATAACGATTGGGGCATGTCGCAGTATCCGGTCGTGCCCGGTCATGAGATCGCCGGCACGGTGGCTGCAGTCGGGTCGAGCGTCGACCGGCTCGCGCTCGGGCAGCGTGTCGGCGTGGGCGCGCTCTGCGGCTCGTGCATGCAGTGCGAGTGGTGTGAAGGCGGCAAACAACACGTCTGCCCGCATGTCGTCGGTACCGTCATGGGCGCTCATAAGGGCGGCTTCGGTTCGACGGTTCGCGTCAGCAACTGGCAGTTCGCCTATCCGTTGCCGGCTGCGATCGCCGACGAACACGCGGGGCCGCTGATGTGCGCCGGCACGACGGTATTTACACCGCTGCTTCGCTACGGCGTTCGCCCGACCGACCGCGTCGCGGTCGTCGGGATCGGGGGTCTCGGTCATCTTGCCGTTCAGTACCTTACGAAATGGGGTTGTGATGTGACCGCCATCAGTTCGACGCATGACAAGGACGAACAAGCGCGTCGCTTTGGAGCGACGCACGTTATCGCGACTCGCGGGACGGACGAGCTCGTTAAAGCGGCACGGACGTTCGACTTCATCCTGTCCACCGTCTCTGCCGATCTGCCCTGGGACGAGTACCTGTCGGCGCTGCGGCCCGGCGGCAAGCTCTGCATCGTCGGCATCCCCGATAAGCCTATCTCGTTTTCGTGCTGGAACCTCATCGCCGGCGAAAAGTCGATTGTCGGCGGTCAGCCCGGTTCGATCGACGAAACGCAGCAGATGCTTGCGTTTACGGCGCAGCATGGCATCCAGCCGCTGATCGAAACGTTCTCAATGACGGAAGCGAACGCAGCGCTCGATCACACGCGCCAGGGCAACGCGCGGTTCCGCGCGGTGCTCGTGGCGTAACGTACGTTCGCTCGAGCTCATTCGATCTCGTTGACATGCCGGGCGACATTCGGACTCGGCGCGGTTCTGGCGGCGGAGGCGTTCGAGGGCCGCGCCTCCTCGCCCGGAACAGACGCGACTTCAGCGATCGCGCCGAACGTGGAACCGCTCGCGATATTGTTTCGGGGTGACGCCCGCTTGACGCAGAAAGGTGCGGCGCAAGACCTCGGGACTGGCGTACCCGCAGCGGGCCGCAATCTCGTCCATGCCTTCTGCCGAGGACTCGAGACGGGTCCGTGCGCCATCGTATCGCGCTCTCTCGACGAAGCGGCCGGGGCTCAAACCGATTTCGCGCGTGAATGCCCGGCTAAAATTGCGTTCGCTCATACTCGCGCGCCCCGCAAGTGCCGGGATTCGCAGATCTTCGCGTAGGTGTTCTACGATCCAGATCGAGAGTTCGCGAAACTCACGCTTCTCGGAGACTTGGCCGGCCAGGGCAATGCTGAACTGCGCCTGATCGCCGGGTCGTCGCAGATAGACGACCAGGTGACGCGCTACGTGCAGCGCGACCTCGCTGCCATGGTCTTCTTCGACGAGCGCTAAGGCAAGATCCATGCCCGCACAAATGCCGGCGGATGTGTAGATATTCCGATCTTGGATCCAGATTGGCGCGGGATCGACCGTAATTTCCGGATGACGTTTTGCAAGCTCGTCGGCGTGCGCCCAGTGCGTCGCGATGCGGCGTCCCTTCAACAGTCCGGCTTCCGCAAGAACGAAGGCGCCCGTACAAACGGATCCCAGGCGGCGTACGTATCGTGCACGTCGCTGAATCCACGCAAGCAAGGGTGCCGAGAGACGCCCGCGCGCTCCGGGCCCGCCGGCGATCAACAACGTATCGATAGGCCCGCGTACCTCGTTAAAGCGACGGGCCGCAACGAGTCCGATACCACTATGCCCGCCAATGGTCCGGCTCGGACCGCCGGATACTACCTCCGGCTGATATAAGCGCGTGCCCGTCGCGCGCGCTCGCAAAACGTCGTTCGTCAGCGAAAACACGCTCAGTGGTCCGATGACATCCAGCTCTTGCGCCGGCGCAATGCCAACGACAATCACTCGTCTCATGCGTCGCTGCTTCGCTTGTAAGGACGATTCCGCCCTTTGGCGCAATTCGTGGGTTATGTGTCATTGCTGCCACCCCTTATTCGGCGTACGATAGGCCGGCGCTACAGAAACCTGAAATGTCAGCATAGTTGTAGCCTTGTCGTATAGGAACACTTCATGCAAACGCCCGTTAGTAGGCCGACCACATTAACCATCACGAAAACCGCGCCGCCGGAATGGCTCTTGTCTATGTGGAAAGAGATTGACGATAAGACCTTCGGTAAAGGCTTCGACTGCTTCGTGGAAGATGCTACGTGTCGCCTCGGCGTTGCGCAGTGGGATGGACGCGAGCAGATCCGTGAAAGTCTGCGCGCATTTATCGATACGGGGTTGACCGCGCATCACGATGTTACCGAATACTGGGATGGCGGATCGGTCAAGATCTTTCGCGGCATCGTCACAATGAAATTCGACGACAGTCGCTTAAAGACCGTGAAGCCGGTGATGACGCATATCTTTTATATGGACGAAGCGGATCCGACGAAGATCCGCAGCTGGATCGGTTCGGTAGGCCCCACCGCGTTTTAACGCGCTGCGCGGGCGGTCGCCAATATTTCGAGTACGAACCTACCGAATGGCTTAAGGGGAAATGGTGTCTGCATGCATGTTTCGCAAGACCGGGCGATCGCGGGGCCTGCCGGCTCTCGCGCGAAGACGACCGCTGAGGTTTTCGGGCCGCTGCACGACGAGCCGCTGAGCATCGGCATGCTGATGTATCCGGGATTGGATCAGATCGACTTTACCGGTCCGTTCGAGGTGCTGGCTCGCATTTCGAACGCGACGATGCATTTGATCGGGACGCAAAAAGCTTCGTTCCGCGACCACATGGGATTGATCTTGACGCCGGAGATGGTTTTGGCCGAGGCGCCGGAGCTCGACGTGCTGCTCGTACCGGGCGGCCCCGGACAGGAGGCGATGATGAAGCGCGAGCCCGTGCTTGCGTTTATCCGTGACCATATGGAGTCGCAGAAGCCGTTATTCTCGGTCTGCACCGGCGCGCTGATCTGCGGCGCGGCTGGTGTTTTAAAGGGGCGGCGTGTAACGACGCACTGGGCTGCCTTCGACCTTCTGCCGTACTTCGGAGCCGTCCCAGTAAACGAACGCGTGGTGGTCGACGGCAACCTCGTTAGCGCCGCCGGGGTTACGGCCGGCATCGACGGAGCGCTCGTCGTAGCGTCTCTGCTGCGCGGCGAGAACGCCGCCCAGCGCATTCAACTCGAGCTTCAGTACGCGCCTGAACCGCCGTTCGATGCGGGCGTCCCCGAGACCGCGCCGCGTGACGTGCTGGCAGCCGTGACGGCGAAGTATCAGCCACTCTGCGAAGCCCGTTTGGTGACGGCGCGGGAATTCGCGGCCGGGTGCATCGCAAACGAGACGCAATCATAGCGACATGAAGAAGCGCATCGTTTCCGACGCGGTCCCCGAGCCGCCGCCCGGAACGTTTTCAAACGCATTCGCCGTCGAAGGCACCATTTACATTGCGGGTCAGACGGCGGGCTTACCGGACGGACGCGTCGTTGGGGACGGCGACGTTCGTGCCCAGGCCGTCGAGGTATTCCGGCGGATCGAGGCGCTGCTCGCAGCGGCCGGCGCGACCATGGACGATGTCGTAAAATTGACGATCTATCTCACGGATATGTCGACCCGTGACCAATTGGCGCAAGCGCGTCGGCAGTTTTTCGCAGGGGACTTTCCCGCATCGACGCTGATCGAAGTGTCGGCGCTCGCGCAACCGGGCCTTCTCGTCGAAGTCGAGGCTATCGCCGTTGCCTAAGTAGCGGGCGGTTTGATGAGTGCGGACCATTGCCGTCGATTACGGAAAAACCGAAGGCCGTCGCGATTGACGCCGCTGCTCTACACCGCTTCTTCGACCCAATCGTGGGAAGGTAGAAGTCAACCCGTAACCTTCGCCTTACTGCGGCTAGCTTACTTGTTCGTTGACGAAGAGGGCGCGCAAGTTCGAGCGAAACCTTATATTTACAGCACCAACGCTTGAGGCTCGAGAGTCTGCAGCACAGATTCGAGCAACGCCCGTCGTACAAGGTTCTCTACGAGTGCGGCAGCGATAGATAAAGAGCGCCGAGCCCGGTGAGATGGCCTTGCGTGCCGAGGAGACTGTCGAAATGCGGATCCGGGCTCACGCGACCCGTGAACCAGGCGTAACGAAAGACATCGGGGCGCTTTTCACACGTCGCCACCATGTCGGTCATATGCGCTTCTTGCTTCGCGAGCGTATCGATCCGTGCGCCGTCGTTCTGCGAAGGCCAATTCGCGAATTCCGTTACCCAGAACGGTTTTCCATACTTCGTGAGCCGATCGAGTTGCGCGCTCAAACCGTAATCGTACCAGTGAAAAGCCAGGTAATCGATGTGCGGGTCGCGTTGATTCGCGGAGCGGAAGGCCGCATAGAAGGCATCGAGCCACACGACCGGATCCTGAAAGCCCGCCATCGTGCCCCACGTGATCGCGGGTCCCACGATCTTGACGCCGGCTTGCGCGGCGACGGCTTCGTAGCGCGGCCAGAGCTGCGCGGCTTGTGCGGGCGTAAGGTTGGCCTGACCCGTCAGGTTCGGCTCGTTGAGGACGAGCAGATATTTGATCGTCGGGTGCGCCGCGAGAAACGCGACCGTTGCCGTCGCATCGAAATTACCGTTCCAAAGCATCGGATAGTAATCCATGGCGTAACGCGCGGTAGAGTCGGTCGGCACCCCGGCGTTGGGTTTGCTCGCCCAGTTGTACCACCAGCTTACGCCGGGCGCGAGCGCTAAGATCGGCCGGAGCGGCAAGGTCGTACGCGATGCCACGCTTGACGCTCTTCGTGGGTTGCGCCGAGGTCGTCGCTTGCGCGGTGGCGGTGGCGGTGGCGGTGGCATGGGTCTAGCCTTTGCGAGCGTCGCAGGACCGCCCGTGCCGCCGACGGCGGATCCGGCGCCGCTGCAGCCAGAGATCGAAAGCGAAACCGTCAACGCCAGCATGGGGCACGCCCGGCGAGCGTTTTCTACGATGTGCACGATAACGTATGCTTTCTTGTCAGCGCGGCTGCGCGGAAGTGCGCCGCAGCGCTAGAGGGGCAGTACGCAGCGTGTGCGCGATGGCCTTCGTCGGTTTCGGCACGTGTGCGCCCGCTCACATCGCGAACGGTCCTACGATCGGCCCTAGGCGACCGCACGAGCCATACGCACGATCCCCTCGGCGACTACATCTGCGGTGGTCGCGAAATTAAGCCGAGCGAAGCCGCGCCCCGGCGTGCCAAAATCCGGCCCGTGCGCGAGTGCGACGCGTCCGCGTTCCGCGAACGTCCGCGCGGGATCGTCTCCCAGCGGTAACGCGCGACAATCCAGCCACGCAAGGTACGTCGCGTCGGGCATGCGGTAGCGGATGCGCGGCAGATGCTCGGCCAACAACGCCGCAATCGATCGCCGGTTTTCAGCGAGCTGCGCGAGCGTATCGCGCAGCCAGGGTTGCCCGCGTTCGTAGGCGGCCGCCGTGGCGATGACGCCGAGATGGCCGATCCGATTCGTCACGTCGCATGGAAGCTGCCGAAACCGCTCGTGCACGCGTTCGCTGCCGGCCACCATCTGCGCGCATTTCAGCCCCGGGATGTTCCAGCCTTTCGAGGCCGACATCAACGTGACGGCGTCGACGCCGAGCGGCTCGGCGATTGCGACGAATGGGACGTGCGTTGCGCCGGCATAGACGAGCGGCGCGTGGATCTCGTCGGAGATCACGAGAACGCCGTAGCGCTTCGCGAGCAGCGCGATGCGCAGCAACTCCTCGCGCGCGAAGACGCGGCCCACCGGATTGTGCGGATGGCAGAGCAGCAGCGCCTTCACGGTACGCGCGAACGCGATCTCGAGCGCGTCCCAGTCGACGCCGTACCGTTCGTGCTCGTACAGCAACGGCACTTCGACGACGCGCCGGTCCGCCGACGCCACGATCGCGAAGAAGGGCGGATACACGGGCGGCATGATCGCCACGCCGTCGCCTGTCCGTGTGAGCGAACGCAACGTTTCGATGACGCCACCCATGACGTCGCTGACGATCACCACACGCTCCGGCGCCACGCTCCAAGCAAAGCACTCGCTCGCGTAACGCGCGAAGGTCTCGCGTAGCGCGCGCGGCCAGGCGTAGCCCGTATCCGAGCGGTCGATTGCCGCGTGAAGCGCCTGCGCGATATCCGGCGCGAGCGCATAGTCCATTTCGGCAACGAAGAGCGGCAGGACGTCTTCGGGATATTTGCGCCACTTCTCGCTCGTGCGTTCGCGCAGGCGGGCAACGTCGGGCTGACGTGTCGTCATAGCTTTCCGATCGCCAGCGCGCCGAGGAACGCGAGCAACAGAACGCCGCCGCCGCCCAGCGCGAAGGGAACGGTGCCGTCGACGCGTTTGCTTTCCCACACGGTTGCGAGCGCGATCGAGCGAAAGATGTCGCTCAGGGTCTGCGCGTCGCTGGATTCGACGTAGCGGCCGCGCCCGTTCTCGGCGATTGCGGTGAGCGTCCGCGCGTCGAGTTGGGCCGGTTCGGTCGTGCCGGGAATGATTTCGCCGCTGCCGCTCGAGCCGACGCCGACCGTCTCGATCGCGATGCCGCGCGCCCCGATCGTGCGCGACGCATCGACGGGATCGACGCCACGGTTGTTGATGCCGTCGGTAAGGAGCACCAAAATGCGGCGGCCCTGCGCCGGCATCTGCTGCGCGGCGAGCTGCAACGCGTCGCCGATGGCCGTCGCGCCATCGGGCGGCGGAAGCTTATCCAGTGCGTCCCGGATGGTATCGAGATCGCTCGCCGGCGGCGCGATCAGACTCGCGCCGCTCGAGAATGTGACGATACCGACGCGCGTACCGGCGGGCACGGCGCCGACGAAGGCAAGCGCCGCGGCGCGCGATGCATCGGCGCGCGTCGGCGCGACGTCGCGCGCGCGCATGGATCCCGACGTATCGATGCAGAGCATGACCGTTCCATCTTTGGCGGGGACGCGGGCCTCGAATTTCGGACCGGTCAGTGCGACGAGCAGTGCGCCCGCGCCCGCGACGTACGCGCCGAAGAGCAGCGCGGCGGGAACGCGCGCGGGCCGTAGCGCGGCGAGTGCGAAGGCGAGATTGGAGAACGCGTGGCTCTGCGCGGCGCGACGGCGTTCGAGCACGCGGTAGCCGAATACGAGCAACACCAACACGACGATATCGACGACGATCAGTTCGGGACGTGCGAAGGTCATGCACCGATTCCAAGGGCCCGTGCGAGTGCGACTGCGGGTCCGTCGCCTTCGTCGAGCGGCGCGACGCGGGCACCGCTGCGCCGCAGCGCCTCGCAGGTGGCGCGCTCGCGCTCGACCACCGCCGCGCGATACCGTTCGCGCGCGGCCGCGTCGACGAAGGCGCGCGCCGTCGCGCCCGACTCCGCATCGCGCAAGCGCACGAATCCGCCGAGTGGGAGATCGGCGTACCACGGGTCGCGCGCGACCAGCGCCGTCAGCACGAAGCGCGCCGCGCACGCGCGCAGCGCCGCGCGCAGGGCGTCGAGTTCGAGGAAGTCGCTGACGATCAGCAGGCGCGTGCCGCGCGGGAGCGTCGCAAGCGCCAGCCGGAGCGCCGGTGCGAACGCCGTCGCGCGCGCGTCGTCGTGCTCGGCGCAGGCGCGCGCGGCAGCCCGGCCGCGCACGTCGCGTAAGAGGAACGGCCGTTCGCCGATGCGCGCACAGCGGTCGTCGTCGGTCGCGGCGGAAAACCAGACGCGCGCAGCGTCGCGGGCGAGATCGTAGCAGCTGCGCGTCCGCCCAACGTGCATCGACCCCGACGCATCGAGTGCGACGGCCAACTGCAGCGCGCGATCTTCGAGCACGACGCGGGTCTGTAGCCCGCCGGCGCGCGCCGTCGCCGCCCAGTCGATGCGCCGCGGATCGTCGCCTTCGACGTAGCCGCGCAGTTCCGCGAACTCGTAGCCGTCGCTGCGGCGCGCGGACGCCGAGCCGATGCCGCGCACGCCGCCGCGATCGCCCGCGAGCAGTGCGAGCCGCAGCCGCGGCGCGAAGGCCGAGGCGTGCGGCGTCACGATTCGATCGCGGCCAGCGTCGCTCGAGTGCGCTCGGACGACGGCATTCCGGGCCGCACGCCGGGCGCGTAGCGCACGACGAGAATCGCGAGATCGTCCGTGATGCGGCTCGAGCGGCGCCGCAGGCGTTTCACGATGGCATCGGCCATCGTCTGCCCGTCACCGGAGAGTTCGCCGAGCCAGACCGAGACGCCCTGAGCGCCGAGCAGCGCGCCGCGCGCGTCGCGCGATTCCGTCAGGCCGTCGGTGCTGACGACGAGCGCATCGCCGTACCGCAAGTGGAGCATCCGCGTTTCGAAGGTGGGCTCGGGCTCGATGCCCACGATCGGCCCTGACGGGGCGAGCGTCGCGACGTCTTGGCCGAGCAACACCCACGCGGGTTCGTGGCCCGCCGACGCATAGCGCACGGTCCCGTCTTCGAGATCGATGACGGCGAGGAACATGACGACGAAGGTTTCGGGGTTCTCAGCACTCGCCGCGTACAGCTTCGCGAATTTGGCGAGCACGATCCCGGGATCGAGTTCTTCGGAGAAGAGCGTGCGCACGGAATATTTGATGAGCGCCGTATCGACGGCCGCATCGATACCCTTGCCGCTGACGTCGGCCACGAGAAACATCGCGTGCCGCCGATCGAGCGTAAACGCGTCGTGCGTATCGCCGCCGACGTTCGAACCGCGCGTCGCGGAAAGCAGGACGCTTCCGATATCGACGCTTTCGATCGAACGGCGCCGCGTGATGAACGCGCGCTGAAGACGTTCGACGAGGGAGCGGCCTTCTTGGATCCGCAGCCGCAAACGCCCGGCGATGACGCCGAAGAGCAACGCGACGATCGCGAACATCGCATTGGAGAAATCGCGCATCTGCCGGTTGTAGCGAACCGTTGCGGCGAAGCGATCCCGGCCGAGCCGTTCGCGGGCGAGAAGTCCCGCCGACAAGCGTTCGAAATCGGCGGCCAACGCCGGCAACGTGAAGCGCGGCGCACGCTGATCGACCGATGTCGCGATCGTATCGATCCGCGCGAGATCGTTGATCAGCAACTTTTCGTACGGCCGCAGCTGCGCGGGCCCCGCATGCCGTTCGACTTGTTCGAGTTGCAGAAATTCCGAATCGCGCTGCGCCGAGACGACGGCCGACTGATACGCAAACGCGTTCCGGATTTCGACCGAGCCGTAATACGAAAGGTAGGTGGCGTACGCGAACGCTGCCACGAGGCCCAGGATGAGCAGCAGCGTGACGGCGGTCTGCCGTGACATCGCGGCAACCCGCGACCCGACGAGGAACCGCATCCGGCACGCTAGGCTAAAGAGAGGACGAGTCCCTTCAGCGGCCGCTGGGCGGCCGGGCCACAGACTCTGCTCCGGACCGCCTTTTGGGCGCTGCACCGCGGGTCGCACGTCGCCTCAGGTATGGAGCGAGGCTCGTGCGTTGAGAAACGTGCGACTCGAGCCCCCGCTCGGCGGCAAGTACCGTGGCGTACCGGGTGGCGAAGCGGCTCGTATTACGCGATACTCATCAGCGAATGCATACTCATGCTCGTTAGGAGGCACGCGTGGCCGGTTATCTGATGGTTCCTATCAACAGTAATGGCGTCGTCGTCGATTTGAACATCGCAGAGAACGCGAAGACCGCGATGGACGCCTCCCTCGATCTCAACGACATCTTTTTGTATTCGCACGGGTGGTCGACCGACGCGGACGGAGCGATGACGCTCTACAATCGGTTTTCCATCGAGTTCATGCGCTGGCTCGCGCGAAATCCGCGGGCCGGCACCCACCCGCACGGAGCGCTCTCGGTCGGTATTCACTGGCCCTCGGAGCTGACCGAAGAGGGCGGGATCGTTCCGAAAGCCTTTGCCGATATTCTCGGCGCCGTTCAGCCGCTCACGTTCTACACGATGGAGAAACGGGCCGACACGACGGGCACGCACGGCGTCTATGCGGTACTCCGTCAGCTGATCCAAAACTACGTACCGCGGGCGGCGACGGGGGGCGAGGCGCCCCCGGCGCTGCGCATCCATCTGATCGGCCACAGTTTCGGGTGCAAAGTCGTCACCGCTGCCGTCGAGGCGGTTTATGAGGATATTGCAAGCGGCACGATGCTGCCGCCCGCGGGCTTGAGTTTTAACGTCGTGTTGATTCAAGCGGCGTTCGAAAACAAGCAGCTCGACGTGGCCAAGTGCTACGGTGACCTCGAGAAGTTAAACCTGCGGATGCTCGTCACGACCTCGCAGAAGGATACCGCTCTCACCAAGGCGTTTCCGATGGCGCACCGGCTCGTCGATTTCTTCAACCTGGACCCCGCGCCCGCGCTCGGGGCTGCCGGTCCGACGCCAGCGACCAAAAATGCGTTCGGCGGCGCGGACGACATTAACGTCGGGCCGAACTTCTCGGTGACTGCCTCGGCGAATTGCACGAAGCGATTGGTCGTCGCCGACCTGACCGACTTGCATGCCGCTCATACGGAGTCGGATTCGCAGTGGGGCGGCCATCACTCCGACTTCAATCACGATGAGGTGTACGCGCTCGTGGCAGGCTTCTTGCGTCTATGACGTACGATTGCCCGGCTTAGCGGTCGGCGTGCGAACGTTAGGCCGATCGCGCGCAGGTTCGCGCTGGACGTCCGTTCGCGCGGAATCGGAGTTCGAACGAGGTATACTGACCCTATGGACCTGCCGGACCGTCGTCTCTCGCCCACCGAGTATCTCGCCCTCGAAGCCGTCTTTCCCGACCGCCTCGAGTATCGGGACGGCCTAGCCGTCGCGCTTGCCCTCCCGACGAAAAATCACGCGCTCATTACCGGGACGCTCGCCGTCACCCTCGGTGTGAAAGCACGCGCAAACGGATGCCGATTTTTCGGTGAGAATGCGAAGGTCGTAACGCCGGTGGGCGATCGGCTCGTCCCCGATTTCGTCGTGACGTGCGACACGCGCGCGATCGAGAAGACAGCACCGACGATCGCGCCGAGAACCTCGTGCGATACCCCTGGCTCGTGATCGAGGTGCTCTCGCCCGCAACCGCGGCGGACGACGTTACGGAGAAATTCTTTCAATACCAAACGATCCCGGAGCTTACGCATTTCGTTGCGATCGACTCTCGGCGACGCGCGGTCTATCTTGGAACCAGACGTGACGACGGCACGTTCCCCATGGCTCCGGTCGAGCGTCTCATGCTCCCGACGCTCGGAGAGCATGGCCTAACGTTGGATGAAATCTACCACGATACGACGGTGGTGCGCAACATACGATTGCCCCGCGCATAACATCGATTTGATTGCGGTTGTGGACCGTCGGTGCGCTGCACGTTCAGGGCCGGAGTTCGAGCGTTTCTTTCGTCGCCGCGCGGACGGCGGCGTCGTTGAAGGGGAAGGGAACGAGGTCTCCGGCGATCCACTCGGCCGCGAAATCGCGGTAGTGCGGGGAGCCCGGTTCGCCGGATTCGCCTTGCGGCGCGACGAGGCCGCCGGCATCCCAGTTGCCGACATCCCACACGGCGCGAAAACTTTGCGCGTTCGCGGGGGCCTGGACGTGCGGGGAGTAGCCGTCGCCGGAGCCCGGGAAACCGACGCCGTTCCACATGGCGAGGCCGAAGCCGGCGAGGGGGTGTTGCGCGGTGCGCGCGCCGATTTGGGACCACGTCGCATCCAGTTGCTTGCGGCTGCGTAAACCATCGAGCGCGTCGCGCGTGGCCGCGACGAGAAACGCATCGTAATCGTCGTGGGGAACCCAGCCGCGCGGCCGTTCGCGCAAGGCGCGCATCAGCGCGACGAGCGCCGCACCGCCTTCGCTGGAAAGATAGCGTAGGGCGAGCTCGCGCGACATGTGCAGGCGCACGAGCCGTTCCGTCGCCGCGCGCCGCAGCGCCGACGCATACACCGCGCCGTGCGAATCGCCCCTAAAGCGTCCGTCGAAACCGCGCAACGCCGTGCGGGCCGCGACGAGTTCGGCATCGCCGTCGACGTGCGCGGCGCTTAACGCGCGCGCACCGGCGGCTGCGAGCTCGCGTTCGGGCAACGAGAGAACGTCGGCTTGGATCGCGCGGAAGCGCGCGACGTCGTACGGGCGCGCGCGCAAATCTTCGCGGATGCGCGCCGCGCGGTACGGCGGTGAAAACGTGGCCGTCAAGCGGTATTTGTAGCCGGCGCCGTACACGCGGTCATTCGCGGTGAACGCGAGCGCCGTGCGGGCAGCGGCGACGTGCGGCAACTCGCGCGCGGGCACGTCGCGTTCGCGCGGCACGCCGCCCCGCGCGCCATCGTGCACGTGCAGACCCCAAGCGTCGTCGAGCGGGATTTCGCCGGCCAGCGTATAGCCGGCCTCACCGCGATCGTCGGCGAGCGCGAAATTCTGCGGCGGCCCCGGGTAGCGCGCGAGAATCGATAGCGCGGCGCGTACCGATGCGGCGCGATCGAGCGCGTCGAATTGTTCGAACGACGAGCGCCGGTCGAGATCCGCCGTCCACGCGGCTGCCAGCTTGAGCGCGCCGCGATCCGCGAACACGAAGCCGTGACGCGTGCGCAAGAAATCGCGAACGTACGGTTGTCCGAAGCGCACGGCGATCGTTTCGCGGCGATGCTCCGCGCGCACGTATTTTCCGTCGGCGAGATAGCGATCCGACGTCGCGGAGGCGAAGTGCTCGCGGTACACGCGTACCGTCGTGACGTTGCCGTTGGTCGCGCCCCACGCCAGGTGCGCGTTATGACCGAGCACGATGCCGGGGACGCCGGCGAGCGTGACGCCGGCAACGTGCAGCCCCGGCGCTTGCAGATCGGCGAGCCACCAGACGCCCGGCATGCGCAATTCGAGGTGCGGATCGTTTGCGAGCAGGGCGCGATGTGTCGCCGTCAGCGCCGCGCCGGCGGTGAAGTTGTTGCTGCCCGCGCCGGCGCGGCGGTCGAGGTCGGAGACATAGAGTGGTGACGCCGCCGGATACGGGACGTGTAAGGCGGGCAGCGGCGCGACGGGCGCCGAGCGGCCGCCCGTCGTCGGGGCGTCGTAGGCGGGATCGGTGATCGAGAAAAATGCGTCGCGTGCGGCGGGCCCGAGCGCCGCGATCACGTCGGCGCGGGTCGCAACGTCGTTCCACGAATCGGTCAAGGCGAGCACGGTCGCAAACGACGCGGCGAGCGAATCGACGGCGGTCCAGGGCTCGGGACGATACCCGAGCACGCGAAACTCGGGCGGCAGCGGACGCGTGGCGATCGCCGCATTGACGCCGGCAACGAAGGCCGCCAGATTCGCGCGTTGCCGCGCGGGCAACGCTGCGAGCTGCTCGCGCGCGATCGCGCGGATATCGATGACACGCGCTTCGACATCGGATGCCAGGGCGAGCGAACCGAGCGTTTCGGACAGACGGCCTTCGACGAGACGCCGGTAGAGATCGAGTTGGAAGAGCCGGTCGCTGCCTTGCAGATAGCCTTCGGTGAAGAACAGATCGCGATCGTTGTGCGCGCGCACGTGCGGGATGCCGCGCTCGTCGCGCGCGACGGTGACGGGAGCCCTCACGCCCAGGCCCGGCAGCGTTCCCGCCGGAGCGGCTGCGCCTTCGCGCACGCCGAGATAGACCCAGCCGACGTCGAGTGCGAGCAATCCTAACAGCGGCACGAGTGCGAGCGCCGCAAGCAGGCCCAGACGACGTAAGAGCACGCCGCCGCGCGGCGAACGCGAGACGGACGTGCGCCTCAAAACGGCCGGTCGAAGGTGAATTTCGGGACGTCGGCCGGAAAGTGGTAATCGACGAAATCGAATTCGAGTTTCGGAATTTTCGTATCGACGCCGAAATCGAGCGGCTCGTCGGCGACGATCTGCTGGATGTATTGCCGGCCGTCGACGAGCACGTAATGCACCGTCCACGCGATGCCGTCGTACGGCTTGCCGCCCAGAAGGCCTTGCACGCGCATCTGAATCGTCCGAAACGTCGCGGGATCGAGCCACAGATCGCGCAAGCGATTGAGCTTCGGATCGCGTAGCGGCGCGAGGGTTAAATGCAATGCCGGCGCCCCCGCGAGCGACTCCGTTCCGGCGATGCGGATATCGTACTCGCGGGTGTTCGCTTCGACGCGCGATATCTCGCGGAATTCCGGCGCCGCGCTAGCAATCGGTTCGCGGGGCCGCGCCGACGGTGCGGCGCGCGGCAGGATCGTCGTTCCGAACCGGTTGAGCACCCCGAACGAGGACGCGGGATCGATGCGCGGGTCGTCGAGACGGATCGGTTCGGCATCGCGATTCGTATCGAAGAACTTGTAGCCGAAGATGGAAAACGGCACGCCGCCCAAACGGTGATTCTCTTCTGCGATATCGTGGAGGCGCGAGAGCGCGAGCGCCCCGTCGGACGAGCGGTAATAGACGTCCCACCAATTATCGAACACGTGGCCGTCGTGGAGATAGCGTACGAGCGTCCCGTAGCGGACGTAGGCGACGTCCGTCCGCGCGCGCCACACGTCGCGCGCGCGGGCAAAGGCACGCTCGGCTTCGGGATTCGGCGCCGGTGTGGCCGCGCGCGCTGCGAGCGCCGCTGGGACTGGGGCGGGTGCGGGTGCGGCGGGTTGCGACGGCGCGGCGGCGGGCGTTCCCAGGAGCGCGAACGAGGCGACGCAGCACAGCGCCGAAGTACGAAGCATTGCGCGTGACCTTTCGACTTACGGGACCGATACGCTCCCGATCGTTTCGAGAACGATGGATTCCGGATCGACGTTTTCCAACTGCGTGCGGTAGCTGTAGGCCAGGCGATGGCGCAGCACGGCGGGCGCCGCCGCGCGCACGTCGTCGGGGACGACGTAGCTGCGGCCGTCGCACAGCGCGCGGGCCCGGGCGAGCGCCGCGAGCGCCAAGGTCGCGCGCGGGCTCGCGCCGCGATCGAGGTACGCGTGCGGTTTACGCGTCTGATGCACGAGCGCCACGATATAGCGCCCGATCTTCTCCTCGACGAACACGCTGCGCGCTTGGGTGCGCCAACGCACGATATCGGCCATCGTCGCCACGTTGGAAGGCATCGCGGCCGTTTCGCCGCCGAAGCGCGCCAGGATCGTGAGTTCTTCGGCGGCGCTCGGGTAATCGACGAGAATCTTGACGAGGAATCGGTCCATCTGCGCGAGCGGTAGAGCGTAGGTGCCGTCACTATCGAGCGGATTCATCGTCGCCGTTACGAGAAACGGATCGGGCAGCGCGAAGCTTTGCGGACCGATCGTGACCTGGCGTTCCTGCATCGCTTCCAGGAGCGCGGACTGTACTTTCGCCGGCGCGCGATTGATTTCGTCGGCGAGCACGACGTTGGCGAAGATGGGCCCGAAGGCGGTCGCGAATTCGCCGCTGCGCTGATCGAAGATGCGCGTTCCGACGATATCGCTCGGCAAGAGATCCGGGGTGAACTGCACGCGTTTGAAACTGCCGGCGACGGCCGTCGCGAGCGCGCGGCACGCAAGCGTTTTCGCAAGACCGGGGGGGCCTTCGAGCACGACGTGCCCGCCGGCGATCGTGGCGTGCAGCAGCGCTTCGAGCGTCGCGTGCTGGCCGACGACCGTCTCCGCGAGCGCGTCGAGCAAGGCGCCCGGATTCAAAAGTTCAGCGATGGCAGAGCCTCCTCGATAGCGCGCGCGACGTTACGCTCTTCGCAGAACGACGCACGTTCGATCGCGGCGAGCGCCGCGAGCACGCGCCGGTCTGCGCCGTTGCGATAGCGGTGCGCGATATCGGCAAACGTTTCGTCGCTGCCCGCGCCCACCCGGTCGCGCAGCGCCGCCCGCACCGCAAGCGCCCGCGCGCGCGACGGATCGGCCGCGAGCGCCGCGACGAGCGCGCGCAGCCGCGCGCCCTCGTCGACCGCGGCGACCGGTGCGGCGGGGACGACCGGCTCCGGTCGCACGACCGGACGGCGGCGCCCGAAATTGCGAAAGAGCACGTAGAGGACGAAGGCCGCCGAGACCAGCGGCAGCGCGGCCAACACGACCGCCCAGAGCGCTTCGCCGAGCCACGACGGCAGATGCGGCGGTGCTTCGGCGACGTGCAGCGCGACGGTGTTGGTCGCGAAGCGCGACGGCTTCCCGTTGCGGCCGTCGACGGCATCCATGATCGTCGCCGCGATCGTGCGTTGGCCGGCGCTCGACGGCGCGATACTGAGCGTTTCGATGCAATCGCTGCCGCGCGCCGACGCACTGCAACGGCGCTCGTCGCCGAGGACGTCGAGACCAGCGAGATCGGGCAGCGTGACGTTATCGAGTTCGAGAATGCGCTCGTCGACGTGCGCCGCGATCGTGAGGCGAAACGTTTCCCCGACTTGCAGCGACGCCGGATCGGCGCTCATCGTAAAACTACGGACGTGAAGCGTTTCGAGCGTTTGCGCGCGGACCGGTGTCCCCAGGAGCGCGCTCGCCGCCAGCGCGAGCGCGCTCGCTACGCGGAGAGCGACGCAGTCCACTCGGCGAATAAGAATCGCGCGTCGAAGGGTCCGGGCGAAGCTTCAGGGTGAAATTGCACGGCGGAGATCGGCAGCGTGCGATGGCGGAAGCCCTCGTTCGTGCCGTCGTTGAGATTGACCATCGTCGCTTCGAGGTCGCTCGGCAGTGATGCGCCGTCGACGGCGTAGCCGTGGTTATGCGCCGTGACCATCACGGTATCGCGCACGAGATCCTTCACCGGTTGATTACCCCCGCGATGGCCGTAGGGCAATTTGTACGTTTTTCCGCCGCACGCGAGGGCGAGCAATTGATGCCCCAGACACACGCCGAAAATCGGCACGCTACCGACGAGCGCGCGAACCGTTTCCAGGGTCTCCGGCAGATCGGTCGGATCGCCCGGGCCGGGGGAGATCACGACGCCGTCGGGCTTGCGCGCGAGCACTTCTTCGTAGGTCACGCCGTACGGCACGACGGTGAGCCGTAAGCCCAGCGCCGAGAGATCGCGCACGATAGCGCGCTTCACGCCGCAATCGATGAGGACGACGTGCTTCCCGGTCGCGCCGGGCGTCGGGCTCTGGACGGTGCGCGTCGCGACGTCGGCGACGAGACCGACGGTGCTCGACGCGCGCGCGTACGGCACGAGCGCCGCTTCCATGCGCTCGATCGAGGATTGTCCGACGGCCAGGGCGGCGCGGATGGTTCCGTGTTCGCGCAGCACCGTCGTGAGCGCGCGAGTATCGATGCCGACCAGCGTCGGCACGCGTTGCTCGGCGAGCCACGACGCGAGATCGCTCGTCAACGCGTGATGCGAGGGATGCATCGCGATGCGCTTGATGACGGCGCCCGCTACGCACGCGCGGGCATGTTGCGAAGCGCCGCCGGAGATGCCGTAATTGCCGATCATCGGGTAGGTAAACGTCAGGATCTGGCCCGCGTAGGACGGGTCCGTCAGCGCTTCTTCGTAACCCGTCATGCCCGTGAAAAAGACGGCTTCGCCGAGCGCGAGCGCATCGTAGCCGATGCCTTCACCGTCGAAGCGCGTACCGTCGGCGAGGAGCAGCGAGGCCGGTTTCATCATGTCAAAGGAGCGTTATTTAGCCTCGTCGCGACGAGCGCCTGTGCGGCAGGCGCCTACAGCAGCCGCTGGAACGTCATTCCGGGAATCGTCTCCGGAAAACCGAAAGCGACGAAATCGAATTGCACGCCCGTGACGACGCGATCCATGCCGAAGCGCAGCGCGTCGTCGGTCCTGATCTGCTGCACGTAATAGCGCCCCTCGATCGGGACGAAGCCCACGGTCCAGCGCGCATCGGCGTAGGGTTTACCTTCGAAGAGGCCCTGCACGGCGAGTTGGACGGTCGCGTAGGTGGTGCTGTCGACCCACAGATCGCGCAGCCGATACACGTGCGGGTTGCGCAGCGGCGTGAGCGACAGATGGTACGTGTCGGTTCCGCGCACGTGCTCGCTGCCGGCAAGCGAGATCGTATAATCGCGCGCGACGGCTTCCACGTGCGCGACTTCGCGTAGGGGTTTCTCCGTCGCGAACACGCTCGGCGTCGCAGCGGCGTGCGCCGTCGGGCTCGCGGACGCGGTCGGGCTCGGGGCGCTCGCCGGGGTCGTTTCCGCAGCCGGCGACGTTCCGGGGAACGGCGTCGCACGGCCGACGAGGGCCATCTTTGGTTCGGCTTTGAGCAGCCCGAATGAGGCGTTCGGCTCGATCTGCGGTTCGAGGATCGGAAACGCGTCGGCGTTGGGATTGGTATCGAACGAGTCGGCCTTCGCCACGTTCTTATGAAATTTGATGTGGACCGAGATCGCGGCGCCTTTGAGGCGCTCCCGTTCGTCGTCCATGACGATGATGCGCCGTAGGGCGAGCGCCCGATCGGCATCGCGATAGGACGCCTGCCACCAGTTGTCGTGCGTGCGGCCGCGCCACTCGTAGCGTTCGCGCAAATTATAGGCGACGAAGGGGGCCTCGCGGCGATTGCGCCAGGCGCTCTTGGCGGAGGAGAAAATCGCGTCGGCGGACGGCGTGAAGGCGGCCGTCTGGGCATGCGCCTTCCCGACGAGCAGGGCCGCACAGGAGACGATCGTCGCGAGCATGGCCCGGGTCCGCATATGCTGTGAACGCTTCGCCGTGGCGTTCTATCTCAGAACCGCGGCGGGTTCGGCTGCGAAGACGCGCCCATCGCGCATCGCAAGGTGCCCGCCGACGATCGTGGCGATCGCCCGGCGCGCGAACGTCACGCCTTCGAAGGGCGTGTTCTTACCGAGCGACTGGAAGGCGTTGGGATCGACTGTCCACGAGCGCTGTGCGAAGATCGTGATATCCGCCGGCGTTCCGATCCGCAACGTGCCGCCGGGCACCCCGAGGATGCGGGCGGGGTTGGTCGAGAGCAGCGCCACGAAGCGCTCGAGCGGAAGATCGGGCAACGCAAGCGCGTACGCGCCGAGCGCGGTTTCCAGGCCCGAGAAGCCGGCCGGTGCGTCGGCGAGCAATTGCGCCTTCTCCTCGCGAGAATGCGGCGCGTGGTCGGTCGCGAACGCGTCGATCGTGCCGTCGCGTACGGCGGCGCGTAAGGCTGCGATATCGCCCTCGCGGCGCAGCGGCGGATTGACCTTCGCTTCCGCGCGAAAATTTTCGAAGTGGTCGTCGCCGAGGATCAGATGGTGCGGCGTGACTTCGCACGTGACCGCGATCTCTTGGGCGCGCGCGAAACGCACGAGTTCCGCGCTCATCTTGGTCGAAAGATGGGCGATGTGGAACGGCTTTTTCGTATCGCCGGATATCAGGACGTCGCGCGCGACGTGGACTTCTTCGGCGAGTCCCGGCGCGCCGGCGAGGCCGAGATCGAAGCTGCGCGCGCCTTCGTTCATCACGGCATCGCCGCGCAGATCTCCATCCTCGCAGTGCGAGATGAAAACCCCCGGTACGTCGCGCGCGTAGAGCGCGGCTTGGCGCACCACGCGGGCGTTTGCGATCGCGAAGCCGTCGTCGCTAAAGGCGACCGCGCCCGCGTCGTGCAGCCGCCAGTACGGCGCGAGTTCTTTGCCCGCGCGCGCCCGCGTCAGGGCTGCGATCGGGTACACGCGCGCGAGTCCCGCCGCGCGTGCCAAGCGCATGACTTCGGCGACGAGCGCGGGCGAATCGAGAGCGGGCTCGGTATTGGGCATGCACGCGACCGCGGTGAAGCCGCCGGCGACCGCTGCGGCGCTGCCGGTTGCGATCGTTTCTTTATGCGTTTGGCCCGGTTCGCGAAGATGGACGTGCATGTCGATGAAGCCGGGCGCCACGATCGCTCCGCTCGCCTCGAAGACGTCACTGCCGGCGGGCTCGTCGAGATGCTCGCCGACGGCTGCGACGACACCGTCGCGCACGTATACGTCGCGCAGGGCATCGAGCCGCTGCGAGGGATCGACGACGCGGCCGCCGCGAATCAGAAGCGCTTTCACGAACCGTCCCGATTCGGGAGCGTTACACGAGCACCCGCCGTCCGCCGCGCACGATTTGCAGAACGCCTCGCACTACCAACAGCGCGTCATGTTGGCGCGGGTGCGTTAGCAGTGCCGGCGCACGGCGCGGCGTGGGATCGGGATCGGTACGGGAACCGGTTCCGCTGCGCCGAAGAGGCGGCGCAACCAGTCGGATATGGCATTGAGATACATCGAAAGCACTTTGCTCTCCGGGAATGGCGTGCTGCTACATGAGACGTTCGAGCGACGCATTCTGTTTTAGAAGCGCATCGATGCGAGGAGGCCGACATCGAAGATGGCGCAGATCGCGGCTGCGCTAAACGACGCGGCGCGTAAGGCGCGGGGACTCGCGTGACGGCCCATGAGGCTCGCGTCGCACGTGAAGCGTACGAGCGGCACGAGAACGATCGGCAACGCGAGCGCGAGCACGACCTGCGACCACAGCAAGATGCGATCGGGGTCGGCCCCGATGAGGACGGCGATGACCGCCGGGAGCAGCGTTACGGCGCGGCGTGCGTTCGCGCCGAGCGTACCGAAGCCGAAGCCGCGAAAGATGATGTCGCCCGCGAGCGTCGCCGACGTTGCCGATGCGAACCCCGAGACGACGAGCGCCGAACCGAAGACGATCGCGGCGAAGCGCGACGTTCCGCGAATGAGTTCGGAATACGCGGCGTCGATCGAACCGCCGGGCGCGTGCAAATGGACGCCGACGACGAGGATCGCCGCGTTGACGAGCGTCGCCGCGGCGAGTGCGACGAGGGTTTCTAACGCATAGGTTCGGGTGAGCTGCGCCACGTCGACGCGATCGGTCCGGGCACGTCGCGCGATGAGCGCCGAGTGCAGGAAGAGATTGTGCGGCATGACAGTTGCGCCGACGATTCCGACGGCTACGACGACTGCTTCGCGATCCAGCGGTAACGGTGCGAACGCCTGATGCACGAGCGTCGGCCAGTCGGGGTGCGCTAAGAACACTTGCACGCAATAGGCAAATGCGATTGCGGCAACCGCGCACATCAGCGCGATCTCGATGCGCCGAATGCGGCGGCCGACGACTGCAAAGAATCCGGCCAGCAAGGCGGCCGCGCAGAGGGCGCTCGGCGCGAGCGCGAGTCCAAATAGCAAATGCAGGCCGATCGCGATGCCGGTGAACTCGGCGAGGTCGGTCGCAACGGCCGACCCGAAGGCGATCGCCCAAAAGGTACGGGCGACTCGCGGCCAGCGCACGGCGATCAGCGTCGCTAGATCCGTCCGCGTCGCAGCGCCCAAACGGACCGCGAGAATTTGGAGGACGATCGCGAGCGCACCCGCGAGCGCGACGACGCCGAGCAGCGCACCGCCGTACGCCCCGGCTGCAAGGTCGGTCGCCCAATTGCCGGGATCCATGTAGCCGATGCTGACGACAAACGCCGGCCCGACGATGCGCGCCAAACGCGGCGCGAGGCGCCGCGGATCGGTCGTCCGGGCCGAGTTAGTCAGCGTGGGCGACGGCGTGTCGGACGTCCGACGACCAGCCCGTGGGCGGCGTATACGCGGGGCGTAACGCCGGGTCCCGGCCAAAACTGCAGCTGAGAGTCGATCTCATGAACGAACCTTAGCCGGTCCGGAGGCGGCGCGTCAATGGTAAAAGTGAACTTCACATTCACTTGGAGCCGTGCTATACTTCCGGGCGATGAGGAGTCAAGGGCCCGCGGAGTCGCCGCTTCCGAAAAATTATCAGCTCGTGTACGACGTCGTAACGGAGAGCGGCCTCGGACGGCACCTCACGATGTCCGACGTTTTTGCGCGCGCGGTAGAGTTCCGGCCCGGCATCGGGTATTCCACCGTCTATCGCGGTCTGGTCCGTCTGCGCGCCCTCGGACTCATCGCGGAGATCGTCGTTCCCGGCGCGGATGCGGCGACGTACGAGCCGATCGGCCCGAAGCACGCGCACGTTCGCTGTCGGACGTGCGGGCGCATCGAAGACGTTTCGTACGCGTTGCCGCCTCGCGTTCTGCGCTCCGTCGCCCAAGCGACGAAGTTTGCGGTTGAGAGCGGTACCGTCACGTTCGAGGGTCGTTGTGCGAATTGCGAACCGGCCCGCGCTACGCGCGCGAGAGCCGGGCTCGCGCGCCGTTGACGAGAAAATCGAGCACGGCCATGCGCACGTACACGCCGTGCGAGACCTGCTGCGCGTAGCGCCAGCCCGCGAAGCCGAACACGTCTTCCGTCAATTCGACGCCGCGATTATAGGGCCCGGGATGCATCACGATCGCATTGGGCGGCAGCGCGCGTAATCGGCGCGCATCCAGGCGATAGTTTCGTGCGTAGTCGTCGAGCGATGGCAGCACCGCCGACACGATGCGTTCTTTCTGAATGCGCAACAACATCAGGGCGTCGAGGTTGGGGAGAACCGCATCGAGATCGCGCGAGATCGTCACGCCTTCCCGAGCCATCGCATCGGGCAGCAACGTGTAGGGCCCGACGAGCGTCACCTCGGCGCCGAGCGCGCGGAGGCCGAGAATATTCGAACGCGCGACGCGGCTATGCAAGATATCGCCGACGAGCGCGACGCGCAACCCCGCAATTTTTCCAAACTCGGCCTGCAGCGTCAGTAGATCCAGGAGCGCCTGCGTGGGATGCGCGTGGCGTCCGTCCCCCGCATTGATCACGTGGCCGTCGAACGATTCCGCGAGGCGGTATGGAAAACCGGACTCCGGATGCCGCGTGACGATGACGCGCACGCCCATCGCCGCAAGCGTGAGGGCCGTGTCCGCGATCGTTTCGCCTTTCCCCAGGCTCGAGGAACCCGGCGGCAGCGCGACGACATCGGCACCCACGCGTTGTTCGGCAATCGCAAACGACGTGAACGTCCGCGTGCTCGCTTCGAAAAAGAGATTAACCACGCAGACGTCGCGGAGGAGGTCGCGTGGCGGGGGATCGTCGTGAAACGCCCGGGCACGCTCGAGCACGTAGGATATGTCGGCGCTCGTAAGATCGTCGAGATCGAGCAGGCTACGGCCCGGCATCGGCCTCGCTGCGAATCGTCACGCTATCGTCTTGCGAGAACGTCTTGGCGAGACCGACGACGATGTGTTCGCGGCGACTCGTCGGAATGACGCGACCGACGTAATCGCCTTGAACGGGCAATTCCCGTAAACCGCGGTCGACGAGAACGGCGAGCCGAATCACGCGCGGACGACCGAGATCGGTCACCGCGTCGAGCGCCGACCGAACGGTGCGCCCCGTGAAGAGCACGTCGTCGACGATGATCACGACTTTTCCGGCGAGATCTTCGTGAATCTCGGATTCGGGTAGGACTTTCGCGACATCGTCGTCCCGGTACAGGTTGATGTTGAGAAATCCGAGCCCGGGCCGCAAGCCGCTGATCTCTTCGATCTTGAGCGCGAGCCTTCGCGCCAACTGTTCGCCGCCGCGCCGAATTCCGATGAGCACGATACCGTGTTGCGCGTCTTCGGGTTCGAGAATTTGGTGCGCGATCCGCGCGATGATACGGTCGATCTGCTGCGCCGACATCAACTCGCGTTCGCGCAACGCTTCGAGCGCGTTGTTCACCCTGGGAAGTCCATCGAGCGTCCCCTTCGGCTGAGGGTCGCGACGTTCCGCCGACGCTTGGGCGCCATTCGAGCGCTATACCGCGTTACCGGCGTCCAGTGCGCCGAGCTGCCCTCGCACGCGCTCGCGCTCGGCTTCATAAGCGGCGCGTTTCTCGCGTTCTTTTACTACGACTTCCGGCGACGCTTTAGCGACGAACTGTTCGTTGCCCAGCTTCTTTTCCAGCCGTTCCAGCTCGCCGCCGAGGCGGACGATCTCCTTGCGATACCGTTCGCGCATAAGTCCCAGCGGCGCTCGCGGCGTAGCCGCGAGCAACGGTTCGCCCTCCGCCGCGGCGAGCGCCGGAGCGTCGACGAGGGTCGCGTGGGCGTGTACGCCCAGGAGCGCGCGCGCGTCGGCATCGAGGCCGGGCGGTACGTCGATCGTCATCTTCTCACGCGGCGCGAGGCCGAGCTCCGCCCGCAGGTCGCGGACCTTGCCGACGACGTGACGCAGCGTTTCGAACCGCGCGGCAGCCGCTTCGTCGACGACGATTTCATCGGGGTCGGGCCACATCGCGGTGACGATCGTCTTGCCGTCGTGCGGCAGTGCCTGCCAAATTTCTTCGGTGACGAACGGCGCGATGGGATGGAGTAAGCGCACGAGCACGTTGAGGCCGTACGAGAGCACGCGCGCGCGGGTCGCCGTCGGCACCTTGGTCGCCTCGATGTACCAATCGCAGAACTGGTACCAAATGAAGTCGAGCAGCGTGTCGGCCGCGACGCCGAACTGGTATCCGTCGAATGCCGAACTGACCCGCACGATCGTCGCACGCAAGCCTGCGAGCATCCATTTGTCGGCTAGCGATAGATCGGCGAGCGGCGGTAGATTACTCGCCCGCGGTAAGCCTTCGGGCAGCGAGCGAATGTAGCGCAGCGCGTTCCACATCTTGTTGTTGAAGTCGCGGGCTTTGACGACGAAGCGTTCGTCGAAGCGCAACTCCTGAGATTCCAGCCGCATTTGCAGCACGATGCCCAGGCGCGTCGCGTCCGCGCCGAACGTCGCAACGAGATCCATCGGATCGATGACGTTACCGAGGCTCTTGGACATCTTGCGGCCTTTGTCGTCGAACACCAGCGGCGCGATGAAGACCTCGCGGAACGGTACGCGGCCCACGAAGCGCAGGCCGAGCATCGCCATACGCGCGACCCATAAAAAGATAATTTCGCGGCCCGTGACAAGAACGGAATTGGGATACCAGTGTTCGAGTTCGGGCGTCTGCTCGGGCCAGCCCAGGATCGAAAACGGCCATAAACCGCTTGAAAACCACGTATCGAGCGTATCGGGATCGCGCCGCAGCAGCACGTCGGAACCGAATCGCGCGCGCGCGATGGCGAACGCCGCTTCCTCATTTTCCGCAACGATCGCTTCGTCGTTCGACGCATACCAGACGGGCAGCTGGTGGCCCCACCACACTTGGCGCGAGACGTTCCAATCGCGAATGTTTTGCAGCCAACTTTCATACGTGCGGCCGAAACGTTCGGGGACGAAGCGAATTGCGCCGTTGCGATACGCGTCGAGTGCGGGCTTCGCGAGCGGCTCCATCTTACAGAACCACTGCAGCGAAAGCAGCGGTTCGATCACTTCGCCCGAGCGCGACGAAATCGGAACTTTCGTACGGTACGGTTCTTCTCGAACGAGCGCACCGCTCGCGCGCAGGTCGGCAACCAGCGCCTTGCGGGCGGCGAAGCGATCCAGACCGATGTACGGATGCATGCGCGCGAGCGCGGCGGCCCAACTCGCCTGCGTCGCGGCGTCGCTCGGCACGTGTGCCGCATCGCGCCATGCCGGGGCGCAGATACTGCCGTCGAAATCGATGACCGACGGCATCGCTAAGGCATGGCGCAGCCCGATTTCGTAGTCGGTCGCATCGTGCGCGGGCGTCACCTTCACGGCGCCGGTGCCGAACGACGCATCGACGGCCGCATCGGCGATGACGGGAATCGCTCGCCCGACGATCGGCAAGACGACGTTCTTCCCGACGAGCGCCGCATAACGCGCGTCGTCCGGATGTACCGCGACGGCAACGTCGCCGAGAAACGTCTCGGGTCGCGTCGTCGCGATCACGAGACCCTCGCCGCCGTCTTCGGCGCGGTAGCGGAGATGCCACAGGAACGTCTCGCGCTCGTCGTTTTCGACTTCCGCATCGGAGAGCGTCGAGCGCGCTTTCGGATCCCAATTGACGAGGCGCGTGCCGCGATAGATCAGTCCCTCGTTATAGAGTTCGACGAACACCTTCGTGACGGCGGCCGAGAGCCCGGGATCCATCGTGAAACGGTCGCGGCCCCAGTCCGGGCCGAAACCGAGTGCGCGGAACGATTCGTATAGTTCGCCGCCGTAGCGTTCGCGCCAAGCCCACGCGCGCGAAAGAAACGCCTCGCGCCCGAGGCCATCCCGCGTCAACCCCTCCTTCGCGAGTTCCCGTACGAGGACGGACTCCGTCGCGATCGCCGCATGATCTTGGCCCGGCAGCCAATTCGCGTTCTCGCCGAGCATCCGATGGTAGCGCGTCAGGACGTCCATCGGCGTATAGGTCGACCCGTGGCCGAGGTGCGCGCGGCCGGTGATGTTCGGCGGCGGCATGGAGATGATGAAGGCGGGGCGCGCGGGATCGGGCTCCTCGTGAAAGACGCCGGCCGCCATCCACGCCGCATACCGGCCCGCCTCGACGGCAGCAGGGTCGTAGGTCTTCAAAAGTTCGTCGGTTGGGGGTTGGGTGCGCACGGTCGAGCGATTTCCGTAGGAGCGCGAACTGCCCTACCGCGCGAGGCGGGAGACGGCGAACCGTTAGGGCTGGTGGTAGTCGCCGGTGCCGTACGTTTTAAGGCCGACCACGAGCCAAAGCGTCGGCACCGCGACGAGCACGCCGAAGAAGACGAGCATGAGCAGATACTGCGTCAATTGCGTTTGCACGATAGACCTCCGGCGATGGTAACGTAACTCCGTCATGTTCGCACGCAACGCGTGATGGCGGCGTAGCGCTAGCTACACAGCGGCGCTTTCGGCGAAGGAGCCCCGTAACGCTTCCGTCACGGGGCTCTCAAATGGTCGGGTAGACAGGATTTGAACCTGCGACCCCTAGTCCCCCAGACTAGTGCGCTACCAAGCTGCGCCACTACCCGATTGACAGGCGTTTGGGTCCGGTCGCGCCCAGACCCTCTTAATCGGTGCCGAGATACCGTTACCGAGCCGGCGATCGATCACATCTCGCTCGGTATCGTCGCCTGGGCGCGTCTGTCTGGTTCCACGATATCGCTCCCATACTGCTCGCCGTCGTATCTTGCTACTTCTTTTTGGCGGTCGCGCGTTTCTTTCCCGACGCAACCGCATCGCGCAAACCTTTACCGGCCGTAAAGGCCGGCACTTTGCGCGCGGGGATCAACAGTTTCGCTCCCGTTTTTGGGTTGCGGCCTTCACGCTTTTTGCGCTCGCGTACGACGAAGCTGCCGAAGGGTATCAACTGTACTTTTTCGCCTTTCACGAGTGCGTTGCGAATTTCGTCGAGCACGAGATCGAGCAAATGGCCGACTTGACGCTTGGAAAGATCGACTTCACCAGCCAACGCGTCGACGAGTTCCGCTTTTGTCAACGTTCTTCTCCACAGGGCGAACCGAGAAGCGCATTCGATGCGTCGAAAGTCCCGATTCGCTAATTGGCAGGTTCGTCCGGCGCTCCTGCGAGCGAACGTAACGCGAGCGCGTACGATTCCACACCGAAGCCCGCAATCGTGCCGCGCACGACGGGCGAAACGACGCTCGTGGTACGAAACGATTCGCGCGCGTGCGTATTGGTAAGGTGCACTTCGATCGTCGGAATCGCGACCGCTGCGATCGCATCGCGAATCGCGTAAGCATAATGCGTATAGGCGCCGGGATTGATAACGATCGCATCGTACGTGCCGCGAGCGCGATGGAGTTCGTCGACGATTGCCCCCTCCGAATTGTGCTGCACGCAGCGCACGTCCAAAGCGAGCCCTCGAGCCACCACTGCGATGCGAGCGTCGATATCCGCGAGGGTCGCCGCGCCGTACGTGGCGGGCTCGCGCGTGCCGAGCAGGTTTAAATTCGGCCCATGGATGACGAGCACGTTCACGCGCGCTCGCGTTCGTGAAGGAAATGGGCGCGCCCTCGGAAAGCGCACGCAGATGCCCGATCGGATTCTCACCGCAACCGCCGTCGACGGAAGCTTCTCGATCGTGGCGGGAATCACGACCGAACTCGTTCGAGAGATGCAACGCCGGCACGAACTCGCCCCGACCGCGAGCGCCGCCGTCGGGCGGCTGACGACCGGCGCCGCGCTCTTGGGCGCAAGCCTTAAAGGCCGAGAAAAGCTAACGTTACAAGTGGCAAGCGACGGACCGTTGCGTGGCCTCGTCGCGGACGTCCTGCTCAGCACGCGTGATACGATCGGCGCGCGCGGCTACGCGCGTCGACCCGACGTCGACGTACCGCTCAACGCCCTGGGTAAATTCGACGTCGGGGCCGCCGTCGGCAAAGGTTATCTGCAAGTCACGCGATCGTTTGAAGTCGGGCAACCCTACGTCGGAATTACGGAACTTACGAGTGGTGAGATCGGGGACGATATCGCGGCGTATCTCGTAACGAGCGAACAGATCCCAAGCGTGGTCGCGCTCGGCGTGCTCGCCAATCCTAGCGGCATCGTGGCCTCAGGGGGCATCATCGCGCAGGTGCTACCGGGCGCCGACGATGCGACGATCGCGGCGCTCGAAACCCGGGCTCGCGCGATGGCGCCGGTGACGACGCAAATTGCGAATGGCGCGAACGTCGAAGATCTCTTACGTTCGCTCGGCGACGATTTCGCGATGCGTCAAACGCGAGCGTACGATCTCGCGTTCGCGTGCACGTGTTCGCTCGAACGGGTCGAACGTGCGCTACTCGGACTCGGGCGCGACGAACTAGAGAAGATCGTAACCGAACAAACGCATACCGAAGCCGTCTGCGAATTTTGCAAGACCGCTTACGTGCTCAGTCGCGACGAAGTTCGCGGACTAATCGATCAACTCGAAGCCCGCAACTAAGAAATCTTACACGCCGATACGGGGCGTGAACTCTTCCCGAATGACGCCGCCGATATTGGCGTAGCGCCAGCCGCACTCGCACCGAATCGCGGGAGCACCGTCAGCCGGGAAGGGATATGCGCGCGTACAGCGCTTGCACGTCAACACGTGCTCTCCCAATTTCGGACGCGCGGTGTACGTGACCGGCGGCGGCGACTTCGCATCGTGATTGCTCATTGTACTTCTTTCATGCCTTTACATTCGCTTTGACGCGGACGAAACGGCGGCTCCCAACGGAGACGACGACGGACGCTGCGCTCGTCCAGGGCTGACGCGGATCGGTGACGACGATTCCGTCGAGTTTGACTCCGTTGCCCGCGACGAGACGGTCCGCCTCACGTTTACTCGTGGCGAAGCCGCACGCGACGAGCGCGTCTACGACCGTCCGCCACGCGTCACCGGCGGCGATTTCTCGCATGTCGCTCGGCACTTCGCCGCGCTGGACCGTCGCTTCGAAGCGGTTCCGCGCGCCGCGCGCCAGGGCTGCATCGTGATAGCGCGCGACGACTTCCTCGGCGAGGTCTTTTTTTGCAGTCATCGGGTGCAGGGAGCCATCGGCCAGCCCGCTGCGCAAGGCTGCCAGCGACTCCGGAGCGTGGAAGACGGCGAGTTCGGCATAGCGCACGATCATCTCGTCCGGCAGGCTCATGAGCTTTCCGAATTGATCGTTCGGCGACTCCGTGAGCCCGATGAAATTGCCTTTCGATTTGCCCATCCGAACGACGCCATCGGTTCCCTCGAGGATCGGGACGGTCATGCAGATCTGTTTTGCTTGGCCGCGCCTAGACTGATACTCGCGCGCTAGCAGCAGGTTGAAGAGTTGCTCCGATCCGCCCAGTTCGACGTCGGCTTCGAGCGCGATGCTGTCGTATGCTTGCGCGATCGGGTACAGAAATTCGTGCATCGCGATCGGCGCCCCCGCGGCGAAACGCTCCGAAAAGTCGTTGCGCGCCAGCATCTGCGCGACAGTCGTTTGGCCCATCAAGCCGATCAGATCGGACAGCGAAAGTGGAGCGAGCCAGGTCGAGTTGTGCATCACCTCGATGCGCGCGAGATCCAGCACCGTGCCCGCCTGACGCGTGTAATCGCGCATGTTTTGCGCGATCGCGCCGTCGGTCAGCGGCGGCCGCGTATCGTTCCGGCCCGTCGGATCGCCAATCTTTGCAGTAAAATCGCCGATCAGGAGGATCACTCGATGCCCGAGTTCGACGAATTGCTGCATCTTGTGCAACACGACGGCATGGCCGAGATGCAAGAAAGAACCCGTCGGATCGATGCCGAGCTTGACGGTGAGGCGCTGCTTCTTCTCGATGCGATCCTGCAGTTCGGCCGCGGTTTCGACGTGATCGCAGCCCGCGACCAGCAGACTCGCTTGATCGCGCGCGGACATAACGCGATGGTGTTCCATGAAAGCTCGGGCGCTGTTCCAGAGCTTTCCGCACGGCGCCTTCCCGGCGCCGGGTACGTCCGGCCGGTCCCGAGCACCTTAGCGACCATCTCGCTTTAGGAAATCTCGAAAACCGTGACCCCGCCGCCGCCTTCTTCCGCCGTTCCGAAGCGTACGTCTTTCACGCCGCGGCGCTCCTTGAGCCACTGTTGCAGCCCGCGGCCCAATAAGCCGGTCCCCTTGCCGTGGATGAGCCGCAGTGGTGAGAGGCCCAGAAGCTCCGACTCGTCGATCCACTTATCGACCAGCGGCTCCGCCTCGACGAAGCGCTTACCGCGCACGTCGAGTTGCGCGCTCGCCGTCGTCGCGGCATCGAGGGTCGCTTCGCCGCCGTGGGCGCCCCTGTGCGGCTTCGCGCGCCCGCGTCCGGCAGAAGCCGTGACACGCAGTGCATTCTTCGATACGACCGTCTTCATCGCGCCGATCGCGACGAGCACGCCGTCGCCGAAATCCTCGACGACTTCACCATCGCTCTGCAGCGACTCCACGAAGACGCGATCTCCTATCGCAATGCCCTCCTCGCGCACGTTGCCAACCGAGCGCACGGGATCCGGTTTCTTGGCGCGTATGCCGAGGTCCCGATGGACCTCATCGAGGACCTTGCCGAGCAGCGAGGCCTGGCCCGACGTGACCTTAGCGCGGCCGACCCGATCGTGATTGCGGCGCTCGAGTTCGGTCGTGAACTCGCGCAGGGCTCGACCGATGCGTTCGTCGGCGTTACCGGCGAGCGTCCGCCGTTCGCGCTCGAGCGCGTCGATGCGCTCCCGCGCCGCCTCTTCGAGCGTCGCAAAAAGTGCCCGTTCGCGGCGCAGAGCATCGCGTTCCGCCGCGGCCGAAGCGCGGATTTCGCCGAGTTCGGCGAGCGCCCGATCGTAGTCGCGCTCGTTCGTGGAGAGCAGCGCCTCGGCACGCGCCACGATCGCGGGATCGAGGCCGAGCGTGCGCGCGAGCGGAAATGCGAGCGACTGCCCGGGCGATCCGAAATCGAGTTCGTACGTCGGGACGTAGGTCGCGGGATCGAATCGCACGCTCGCGTTCTGCACGTGCGGCGTGGCGTGCGCGAAAAGCTTGAGCTCCGTACTATGCGTCGTTACGACGCCGCGAGCGCCCCGAGCGAGCAGGTGCTCCACGAGCGCGATGCCGAGCGACGCGCTCGAGGCCGGCTCCGTGCCGCTGGCGATTTCGTCGACGAGCACGAGCGACCGGTCCGCCGCGGCTTCGACGATCGCGCGCAACCGGCGCAAATGTGCGGAAAACGTCGAGGCGTTCTCCGCGATCGACTGTTCGTCCCCAATATCGCACCCGAGATAGCGGAAGCCGCCGATGGCCGTCCCTTCGGCTGCAGGCAACTGCATACCGCAGTACGTCATCGTGACGAAGAGCCCGAGCAATTTGAGCGCGACCGTCTTGCCGCCCATGTTCGGGCCGCTGATGATGACGAAGCGGACGTCGTCGTCGAGGGCGAGCGATTGCGGCACCGCGCGCTCACCGAGCAACGGGTGGCGGCCGACGCGGACGTCGACGCGCGGCTCGTCGACCACGACGGGAGCGATCGCGTCCATCGCCTGTGCGACGCGCACGCGCGCGAGGATGAGGTCGAGATCGGCCAGGACGTCGAGAGCGACTTCGACGCGCTCGGCTTTCGCACCAACCAGCGTCGAGAGTTCGGCGAGGATGCGAGCGACTTCGCGCTGCTCCTCGATGCGCAGCGTCCGCAGACGGTTGTTCACCTCGAGTGCGTCGAGGGGCTCGATGAAAAGCGTGTGACCGCTCGACGACGTATCGTGTACGACGCCCGCGACGCTGCCCGCGAACTCTGCTTTGATCGGAATTACGAAGCGATTTTCGCGCATCGTGACGATCGCGTCTTGAATCGCTTTGGCATACCGCGGCGAACGCAGGATCGCTGCGCAGCGATCGCGCGCTTCATCTTGGGCCAGCATGGCGTTACGACGCATTCGCGCGAGCGCGGGGGACGCCCGGTC
>JAABUO010000994.1_pt1 | contig 40929 bp, 32 predicted proteins | sample 5559291 | NCBI WGS metagenome assembly JAABUO01 (sample SAMN10711878, study PRJNA513372) | rock metagenome | isolation source: Antarctica rocks | place: Antarctica: Victoria Land, Finger Mt sud
AAGCTTGTCAAACGCCAAGGCTATGGGCGAGCAAAGCTCGACCTGCTCAGGGCACGCCTGGTCCGTGCCGCATGACAACAACCTGCACCGAGCCTGCGGATGAGCCAAATTTCCACGCCGATCCACATCCAGGGCGGCGCCCGGAAGCGCGCACCCGGGGTCGACCCTGATCCCGCCCGTCCCGACTTGGCTTGCCCCGACTTTGCCCCGGCCGTCGTCGGCAACCTGCACCGCGACGGCGGGATGGCCGTCGGCTGGTGCTGGTCGCCCGCGCGCCCGCGCGAGCGGCTGCGGGTGGCGCTGCTGGTGGACGGCGCCGTGGTCGCCGCCGCGGTGGCCGCGCGGCTGCGGCTGGACCTCCTGCGCGAAGGCGTGCGCGACGGCTACCATGGCTTTGCCCTGCCGCTGCCCTCGCCGATGCCGGCGGCCACGCGGATCGAGGCGCGCGAGCTGGCCAGCGGCGCGGTGTTCGGCCGCATCCTGCTCGACGGCCCGGCCGACGTCGGCGCCTGGCACGCAAGGGCCGACGCGCTCTCGGCGCGACTCGCCGAGCTGCACGGTCGGCTCGGCCCCGGCCTGCGCTCCTGCGATCCCCCGGCGGCGCTGGGCGCGCTGGGCTCCGCGCTGGCCTCCAGGCCGGGCATCCGTCCCGGCCCCGGACTGCACCTGGCCCCAGCGCCTGCCAGGGTCTCTCCTGCCAGGGTCGCCGATCCCGCGCTGAGCCTGGTGCTCGACGTGGCCGGCAGTCGCCACGGGGCTGCCGGCGTTGGAGCCTGCGCGATGCTGCTGCGCCATCACGGGGCAGAGCTTGTCCTGACCGGCGACGGAAGCGACCCACACAGCGCCACGCTCGCCGCGCTCGCCGGCGCGACGCATTGCCTCGACACCGGCGGCCCGGCGGCCCGCGCCAACCGTGCGGCCCGGTGCGCGCGCGGCGGCGTCCTGGTCTTTCTCCGCCCCGACGGGCTCTGCCCCTCCGCGCTGGCCAGCGTGCTGCGCCGCTCCGCTCCGACGCGCGACCCTGCGGCGCAGGCCGGTCCCGCCACGGCGGCCGGCGCGTGGCCGGTGCTGGCCGGCCAGCCTGTCCTGTCCGCGGCGCGCCAGGCCGGCCTGGATCGGCCGTTCGGCGTCCCGCCCGACAGAGGTGCCACATCCTCCCGCGCCGGGCTGACGCTGCTCGTATCGCAAGCGCTGTTCGTGGAGCTGGGCGGCCTCGACGTGTCGCTCGAGGACGGTGCCAACCTGCCGCTCCTGGACTTCGCCCTGCGCGCCGACGTCGCGGGGCACGAGGTCCTGGGCTGGACGGAGCCGGACGCCATGGTCGCGACGCCCTGGCCAGGTGCCGCGGCGGCGCGGCAACGCTTCAGCCGGCGCTGGGCTGGCCAGCAGGCACCGGACATCGGCCTGCCAGCCAGCAAGGCCGGGCTCTGCCCGGACCCGCCAGCCTGACGCCTTTGGAAACTCATCCCATAAGCAAATGGGCTCCAAAGACTCGCCTTTGGCGGAGTCCGGAGGCGGAGCCTCTGGCCTCGCCTGCCTCGCCGGTCGCATCCGGCCTTTGCCGGCGGGTGCTCCGCCTCTAGCCGCCACCACTCCACCGTGCGAGGGTTGCACGCGACACGCACCACGCAACCCTTGATCGAACGGCCCGCGAGGCCCCGCACCGGGAGGACGGCATGCTGGTGGGGATCTTCGGACGGCATCCTATCCCGCAGCCCGGCTTCATGGGCGTGATGTCGCTGTTCGAGGCGATCTACCTGTCCCGCCAGGGCCACAAGGTCGAGCTGCTGCTGCCGTTCCCGGACCCGGCGGCGCTCGCGTCGTTCCTGCGCACCCACGGCCTCGCCGGGCTTGGGGCCCTGGAGCAGTACGCCGGCTGCTTCGAGGTCCGCCCCCTGTTCGCCGGCGAGACGCTGGAGCGCCGCTACGACGCCATCATCTACCAGTCCTACGACGCCGACGACTTCCTCACCCACTTCCCGGCGCTGCGCCGGGCGGCGCGCATCCTCTCCAAGAACTTCCCCAAGTTCGTGCCCTCCGCGCGCCACGCGTTCCACGAGACCGTGGTGTCCTCGTTCCGCACCTTCGACGTGGTGGCCTGCGCGCTGCGCGACGACGTCGTCGAGCTGCAGACCAACGCCCGCTTCTGGGACCGCCACGGCGCGCAGGTCGCCTACGTGCCGCGCGGCGCCGACCCGGTGATGCTGCACCCCGGCCGCAAGCCGGGCGGGCGTCCGACGATCGGGCTGGAGATCCCGTTCACCGCGGACGGCCGCGCGGCGATCGGCTTCTACGTCGAGCCGATCCGCCGCCTGCGCGAGCAGGTGCCGGGCTTGCGCGTGCTCACGCTCGGCGTCGAGCCGCACCCGGACATCGCCTCCGAGCACGTCCCGTTCGGCCGCTTCGATACGATCTACGAGGCGTTCTTCAACGAGATCTGGCTGTACCTCATCATGGACTACGCGCGCAGCCCGGTGCACGTCACGGCGCCGGTGCAGCAGCTTCACCCCGGCGGCTGGTCGGCGCGCACGATCTACGAGGTCCAGAACATCGAAGCGCAGATGGCGGGCGCGGTCATCGTGGGACACCCGCGCAACACCATCCCCGAGCTGCTGCAGCCCGGCGCCACCGCGCTGCACTTCCGCGACTACGACGACGCCGCCGCGCTCACCGCGCTGATGCGTGCCGGCCTGGATGACTTCGCGGCGCTGAGCCGCTGCGCGCGGCGCTGGGCGGTGGAGAACTTCACCTGGGAGCGCTGCATGGCGCTGTGGTCCGAGGCTCTGTCGCGTGCGGTGCCGCTCGCCGAGTGCGATGGGTAGCGCGCAGCCGACGGGAGGCAGGAAGGCAGCAGGCAAGGCCGGGCTTTCCCTCCGCCTGCCATTGCAATGGCCCAAGCGGGCCATCGGAACCTTTGGGCAGCTCCGCCCGGACCCGTCAAAGGCCCCCTCCTTCAAGCGTTGGGCCTTTGAAAACCACTTGCTTAAGGAGTGGATTCCAATGGCTTGCCTTTGGCGGAGTTTGAGGCAGAGCCTCAACCTTGCCTGCTTCCCGCACCCGGCATACCGCCCTGTGGCGCCCGGAACGATGCGGTGACGATCCTCCGGCCCCTGGCCGACCGGCTGGCGGCGTGGCGCGGCGACGCGCCGCCGTTGAGCGAGGGCGCCGTGGCCCGACACTTCCGGCGCCAGGGCTGGGACGTCGCCGTGAAGTATGACCGCGACCTCGCGCTGTTCGCCCGCCACAAGACGCTGGGGCTGTTCGGCGTCTGCCTCTGCCCCGACGGGCCGAGTCACTCCCTGCTGGTGCGCCTGCCGCAGCTCGCTGCCGCGCACCAGGTCACGGTTCTGGTGCTGTCCGGCCTCGAGCCCGCGCGGGACAGGCTGGACACCGCGCTCGACAAGGGCGTGGTGCTGATGCGCTGGCCCGACCTCGACGGCCTGGCCGAGCAGGTGCGTCGGGTGTGCGGCCACCGCGAGGCGTCGCTGGTCGCCGCCAAGCGGCAGCGCGATCCCCGGCCGTCGCGCCCCGGCCGCTCGATCGCCGTGCCGCTCACCGAGGCGCAGCGCGCGACAGGATTCTTCTTCCAGACCGAGCACGTATCCTGCTGGTTCGCGGACCGCGGCGGCGACACGCTGCTCGCGACCTTCGCGCAGTGGGGCAGCGACCCCGAGCGCCCGACCTGCTGGGGCGAGGGATACGGCCGCGCCGCCGGGTTCAGCAGCCTCGGCTTCGAGACCAGCAGCCCGAACTGGTTCCCCGAGGAGGACATGCGCGAGTGCCTGGACGCGGCCGAGGCGGTGCTGGGGGCGCGCTTTCCCACCCGGCTCCTGGTGGGCGCGAGCCAAGGCGGGCACGCGGCCCTCCGCCACGGCGCGGCGCTCCGGGCGACGGCGGTGCTGGCGTTCTCGCCCGCCTACTCGATCGACCCGGTGCTGTTCCGCGACAGCCGTTTTGGTCCACGCTACCGGCCTGCGCTCAACTCGGGGATGCACGTCGCCGCCGGCGATGTCGCCGGCCGCGTCGCCGTGGTGTTCGACCCCCGCGACGCCGACGACGCGGGTCACGCCGCGCTGCTGGGCGCGGCATTCGCGACCGCCACGCCCCCGCCGATCCTGCTGCCCCTCGCGTTCTGCGGGCACAGTCCTGCGCACCTTCTCGGGGTCGGCACGGTGCTCGCCATGCTCGCTGCCTGCCGCGCCGGCGACAGTCTTGCGCTGCGCCGGACGGCGGCGGGCGCGCGGCGGCACCCAACGCGCGCCTACCTGATGGCGCTCTGGCTGACCGAGCGCCGGCCCGCTACGGCCTTCCGCCTGTTCGTCGCCCATCGCGATGCCCCGCCCGGACTGGAATGGCGCCACGTCTGCTACCGGCTTGCGCAGGCAGGCTGGGCGGAAATGGTGCTCGGCTGGCTGACCGACGCCGCCTCGGCCAACCCGGACCACGCCGACCTGCTGTCCTGCGTGGCCCTCGTGGCAATGAAGGCAGGCCGGTTCGACGACGCCGTCCCAGCAATCCGGGCCGCGCTGCGCCTGCGGCCGCTCGACGAGGGCTACCAGCACACGCGCGACTTGATACTCCGGCATCAGGAAGGCGTCGCATGACCATACCATTCCTGCCCCGGTCCGACATCACCAGCCTCGGCGGCGACTGCCAGGTCGGCTGGCAGATCCGCCGTCACGTCGAGCCGATCGCCTCGCCGTTCGACTGGATCGTGACGCCGCTCGCGGCCCTGGAGGCCATCCTCGCCGACCGCGGCGCCCGCTTCGCGCGCTCGGTGTCGCCACTGCCCGCGGTGCCGCCCTTCGCCGCGGAGTCCACCGTGTGCGGCGACTACGGCTGCTCCTACCACCACGACTTCGCGCACGATGCCGACGGCCGGATCGTGGTCTCGCCGGACGCCCTCGCGGAGGCGCGCGCCAAGATGCTGCACAAGTGGGAGAGTTTCGCGACTGCCATCGGCCGCGCCGACGAGGTGGTGTTCGTGCGGCTCGGCTCGTTCAAGACCCCTCCGGTCGCCTGGCCGTACCTTCCGGAGTCCGACGCGCTCGCGATGTCGCGGGTCAACCGGTTGCAGCGCACGCTGGCGGCGACGTTCCCCGCCACGCGCTGCCGGCTGCTGCAGGTGCTCTACCCAGAGACCACGCCGTTCCACGCCGACGAGCCGGCCGCCGACCTGGTCAGCCTGCGCGAGCTTGCCCTGACCCCGGGCGCCAACTGGCAGGGCGACGACACGGCCTGGGCCGGCCTGCTGGGCGAGTTCACCGCGCCGGACGTCTCGGCCGGGCTGACCGCCTGCGGCGAGGCACGTGCGCCCGGTACCAACGGCTTCCGGGCGTGACCAATCAGGCAGGCAAGGTTGAGGCTCTGCCTCAAACTCCGCCAAAGGCAAGCCTTTGGAATCCAATTGCTTAGGCAGACGGTTTCCAAAGGCCTCGGGCCTTTGGTGGGTCTGGGCAAAGCCCAGCCTTGCTTTCTGCAGGCTCCAGGGCTCAGGCGTGCGGCCGCACTGGGCCGCGGCATGGCATCGTGGCATGTCCAGATGCCGTGGCCGCCCGGCGGCAGCGTCGCCAGGAGATCGCCCATGCGCCTCGTGTCCGCCCTGCCCGCCTCGGCCCTGCTCGTCTCGGCCGTGGTCGCCCTCGCCCCGCCGGCTTCCGCCCGCGCTGTCCTGCCGCCTGCGCCGGCGCCGGCTCGCGCGCTGCACCTGTTCGGCGCGATCACGCTGTCTCCCGACGGCCGGCATCTGGCCTCGATCGAGACCGACGACATCGCCGCCGAGATCCGTCCGCCGGTGCGGCTGCTGATCCGCGACCTCGACGGCGGCGCCGTGACGGTGGCGCTGCCCTGCGCCGGCCGCCCCGGCTGCGTGCCCTCGTCGCCAAGCTGGAGCGCGGACGGCCGCCAGCTCGCCTTCCTGCTGGAACAGCCGGACGGCGCCACCACCACGATCGAGAGCGTCGGCGCGGAGGGCGGCCCGCCGCGCCGCGTGCTTGCATTCCCCGGTCCGCTCGCGAGCCTGCGCCGCGGCCCGGACGACCGGCTCGCCGTGCTCGCCACCCCGCACGCCCACAAGCGCGCCGGAGCCACCGAAGCCGAGGCCCCGCTGGAGGGCGAGGTCGGCGACGACCTCGACGAGCAGCGCATCGCGGTGGTCGAGCACGCCAGCCTGCGCCTCGCCTCGCCGCTCGGGCTCTACGTCTACGAGTTCGACTGGCGCCCGGACGGCGGCTTCGTGGCCACCGCGGCGCCCGGCGACGGCGACAGCCAGTGGTGGGTCGCCCGTCTCTGGGCGTTCGAGCCCTCCGGCGCGGCGCGCGTCCTGTTCGCCCCCGGCCCGCGCGAGCAGCTCGCCTCGCCCGCCGTCTCGCCCGACGGGCGCAGCGTCGCCTTCATCGGCGGCTGGATGAGCGACTTCGGCTCCACCGGCGGCGACGCCTTCCTGCTCGCGCTGCCCGCCCCGGCCGCAAGCTCCGGGACCCGGGCCAGCCCCGCTCCTGCGGACATCGGCCCTGCTCATTCTTTGGACCCCATGGCCATTGCCAGCGCCGCCGCGCCGGACGCTCCGGCACCGGTGAACCTCACGCAGGGCCTGCACGCCAGCGTCACCGCGATCGACTGGCGCTGCGGCGACGGGCTCACCGCGGTGACGCTCGACGGCGCCACGACGGCGGCGGTGTCGCTGGCGATCGGCCAGCCGCCCCGCACGCTCTGGTCGGGCGAGCGCCTGCTCTCCGCCGGCGGCACCACCCCGTCGCTGTCGTGCAGCCGCCACGGTGCCGCCGCTGTGTCGCAGGGCTTCACCGCACCGCCCGAGCTGGTCGCCGGCCCGATCGGCGCATGGCACGCGCTCACCCACGCCAACCAGGGCCTTGCGTCGCCCGGCACCGCGCGCTCGATCACCTGGCGCAGCGACGGCCTCGACGTGCAGGGCTGGCTGCTGGAGCCCGCCGCCGCGTCGCACGACCCCGACCCGCACGCCTCCGGGGGTGGCGCCCGGCCCGCAGCACCCCGCCCGCTGATCGTGTCGGTCCATGGCGGGCCGCAGGCGGCGGCGCTGCCACTGTTCCCCTCGACGCGCGGCACCACCCGCGCCCTGCTCGAGCAGGGCTGGGCGGTGATCGAGCCCAACTACCGCGGCAGCCTCGGCGGCGGCGAGGCGTTCGCCACCGCCAGCATCGGCGACCTCGGCGGCGGCGACTGGCGCGACGTGCTGGCCAGCATCGAGGCCGCCGCGCGCGCCACGCCGATCGACGAGCAGCGCGTCGGCATCATCGGCGGCTCCTATGGCGGCTACATGGCGATGTGGGCCGTGACCCAGACCCGCAGGTTCGCGGCCGGCGTCGCGGTGGCCGGCGTGTCGGACTGGCTGTCGATCGAGGGCGAGGCGCCGCAGGCCGGCTCCGATGCGGTCAGCTTCGGCGGCTCCGTGTACGACAACCCCGAGCCCTACCTGCGCGCCTCGCCGATCACCCACATGCCGGGCACGGCCACCCCGGTGCTGCTCGCCGTGGGCGACCGCGACGTCGAGTGCCCGCTGCCGCAGAGCCAGGAGTTCCACACCGCGCTCCAGGCCCTCGGCGTGCCCACCAGCCTCGTCGTGTACAAGGACGAGGGCCATGCCCTGCGCCGCGAGGTCGACCGCGACGATCTCCGCCGCCGCACCCTCGCCTGGTTTCACCGCTTCTTCCGCGACACGCCCTGAGCGCTCGTCGTCCGGTCGCGACAGGGCCGGACCGGGAAAGCTCGAAGCAAGCAAGGTTGAGGCTCTGCCTCGAACTCCGCCAAGGGCTGAACCTTTGGAAACCATTGCTTGGGCCGGCGGCACATCGCGGTGCCATAGGTCGGCAGGCTTCGGGTGAAGACGCGGGACGTCGCCCAAGCCGGCGTGCCGCGCATGGTCACCGCGTCCCTGGCGTTCAACACTCCCGCTTTGTTGCAACCAGAAGTTGTGATATCCTGGCTGCAGGCCGCTGGCGTGGCAGACCCATGTCGCAGGTCAGGCCTGGGCAGGCGCGGACGCGCCTGTCCAGGCTGCCACGCGCGAGATGGCTGGTCGGGTGCGGCTTTCTCGTGCCGGCGGCAACGGACATCGACTTTTCAGAAGGCAAGGCCGGGCCTTGCTCAGACCTGCCAAAGGCCCCCTCCTTCAAGCATGAGGCCTCTGGAAACCACTTCCTCAAGTAAAGAATTCCAAAGGCCTGCCTCTGGCGGAGTCCAGAGGCAGAGCCTCTGGCCTTGCTTGCTCCAGAGGTCACACCCGACCGCTGCTGGTGTCACGGGCTCTCCCATCCGACGCGCCGGACACCCGCCCGTGCGGCCTGGCCAGGGTTAAGTTTCGCCACCGCGTCCAGACCCTGTTTGCCACTCGCCGCCGCCGCGTGTCAGATCCCTCTCCGGCGTCCACGCGGAGGTGAGCCATGTCGTCGACCGCCCTCGTGGTCCAGTGCTTCGTCAAGGCCGACACGCTGCGCGACCTGTGCGACTCGCTGTTGCGCTGCGACGGCATCGCCGGGCTCGACCTGATCTTCTGGCTCGACAGCCCGCTCGCCAGCCGCTCCGAGGCGCGCTTCGCCCCGCTGCACGCCGAGGTCTGCGCCACGCTGGACCGCTTCGTGGCCGCGCACGAAGCCCGGTTCCGCTCCGTCAGCCGTCACCAGAACCCCGCCAACCTGGGCACCTGCGCCACCTGCCGCGCCGCGCTCGACCACGCCTTCGACCGGCACCCGTTCGTGGTGTTCGCCGAGGACGACGTCGTCTTCGCGCGCGACGCGTTCTCCTGGTTCGCGGGGATCCGACGGCAGGGACTGCTCGACGACCCGCGCCACTGGGCGATCGCCGGCGAGTCGGTGTTCTTCAACGCCCGCGACAAGACGCTTGCGGAGGACTGGCCCGCGGCGATGCAGCGCCTTGCTGCGGCGGAGGGCCTCGCCGGGCACTACGTCACCCACAACTTCATCCCGTCGACCTGCTTCGCCACCACCGCCGCGCACTGGCATCGCTTCGGCGCCACGCGCGGCCAGCCGCTTGGTGATGTGGATGTGTGCGCCCTGTGCCGCGACGAGGACGGCTGGTGCGTCTTCCCGGTGGTGCCCAGGGTGAAGGACACCGGGATGCTGCACGAGAACGGCCACAGCGTGCTGATCCACACCCGCGACGGCGTCGGGGAGCGCAAGAACACCTACCTGATGTCCGACGCGCTGCTTTCCCCAGGCCAGCCCGGCCCGGCCGGCCTCACGCCCTATGCCGGCAACGCAGGTCGCCTCTTCACCTTGTCCACCCTGCTCGACACTCCGCCCGCGCCCTGAGCACCGCCTGCCGACAGGCCTGTCGGCAAGCAAGCCCGGGCTCTGCCCGGACCCGCCAAAGGCCCCTCCTTCCAGCACCGGGCCTTTGGAAGCCCCTTGCTTGAGCAAAGGATTCCAAAGGCTCGGCCTTGCGGAGTCTGAGGCAGAGCCTCGACCTCGCTTGCCAGGCCACACCCGATGTCATTCTCCCACCGGCGCCACGGCGGGCTGCGCCTGGCGCCTCGTGCGGAAAAGCCGCTGCACGACCGAGTAGAACACGGGGGTGAAGATCAGGCCGAACCCTGTCACGCCGAGCATGCCGAAGAACACCGCCGTACCCAGCGACCGGCGCAGCTCCGCGCCTGCGCCGGTCGCCGTCACCAGGGGCACCACGCCGAGCACGAAGGCGAACGACGTCATCAGGATCGGGCGCAGCCGCGTGCGTGCCGCCTGGACCGCCGCCTCGGACGAGGTGGCGCCCACGTCCTCCGCCTGCCTGGCGAACTCCACGATCAGGATCGCGTTCTTCGACGCCAGCCCGACCAGTACCACGAAGCCGATCTGCGCCAGGATATCCACGCTCATGCCGCGCAGCAGCAGCCCGGACACCGCAGCGAGCAGGCACATCGGCACGATCAGCACCACCGACAGCGGCAGGCTCCAGCTCTCGTACTGCGCGGCGAGCACCATGAACACGAACAGCACGGAGGCCGCGAAGATCAGCAGCGTGGTGTTGCCGGTCTGGCGCTGCTGGAAGGCGAGGTCTGTCCACTCGAACCCCATCCCCGCCGGCAGCCTCGCCTTGGCCAGCGTCTCCATCGCGCTCAGCCCGTAGCCGGAGGAGACGCCGGGCATCGTGCCGCCCTGCACCTCGGCCGAGGGCGAGAGGTCGTAGCGCGGCACGCGGTACGGGCCGGTGACGTCGTGGAAGCTCGCGACCGAGCCGATCGGCACCATCGCGCCGGAGGCGTTGCGGGTCCGGAGGCGGGCGATGTCGGCGGTGGTGGTACGGAATCGTCCGTCCGCCTGAGCGATCACCTGGTAGGTGCGGCCGAGATAGTTGAAGTCGTTGATGTAGGCCGAGCCGAGGAACACCTGCAGCGCCTCGGACACCTTCTCCGGCGACACGCCGAGCCGCTCCGCCTTCACCCGGTCGATGTCCGCATAGATGGTCGGTGTGCCGGCGCTGAACGGGCTGAACACCCCCGCAAGGCCGGGCGTGCCGTTGGCCGCGGCGGCGAGATCCTGCGCCGCCGCCTGGAGCGCCGCCGGCCCGAGGCCCTGCTGGTCCTGCACCAGCATCTTGAAGCCGCCGGCATTGCCGATGCCGGCGACCGGCGGCGGCGCGATGGTGATAACGAAGGCGTCCTGGATCGCCGACAGACGCTGGCGCAGCGACGCCAGGATCACGTCGGCGGTCAGCCCCTGCGCGTCGCGTTCGGCAAACGGCTTCAAGCCCGAGAAGATCGCGCCGGCGTTGGGGGCATTGGTCAGGGTGGCGCCGTCGAGCCCGGAGAACGCCACCGCGTGCTCCACGCCGGGCGTCGCCAGGATGACGTCGATCGCCTTGCGGACCACGGCATCCGTCCGCGCCAGCGAGGCGCCCGGCGGGAGCTGCAGCACGGTGATCAGGTAGCCCTGGTCCAGCTCCGGAATGAACCCGGTCGGCGCCCGGCTGAACTGCCAGCCGGTCAGGCCGATCAGCACGGCATAGGCCACGAGCATGAGGGCGCTGAGCCGGATCAGCCGCGCCGTCAGCCGGCCGAAGCGCTCCGACAGCCACTCGAAACCGCGGTTGAAGCCCCTGAAGAACGCCGCCACGGGACGCACCAGCAGCGAACGCCGGCCGGTCCCGCCGTCATGGGCCTCGTGCGGGACCGCGTGCGGCTTGAACAGGATCGCGCACAGGGCGGGGCTGAGCGTCAGCGAGACGAAGCAGGAGATCACCGTGGACGCCGCGATGGTGACGGCGAACTGGCGGAAGAACTGGCCGGAGATCCCGGAGATGAACGCCGAGGGGATGAACACGGCGCACAGCGTGAGCGCGATGGCGATCAGCGCGCCGCCGACCTCGTCCATCGTCCGGTGCGCCGCCTCGCGCGGGCTCATGCCGAGGCGCAGGTTGCGCTCGACGTTCTCCACCACGACGATCGCGTCGTCGACCACGATGCCGACGGCGAGCACCAGGCCGAACAGCGACAGGTTGTTCAGCGAGAAGCCGAGGGCCGCCAGCACCGCGAAGGTGCCGACCAGCGAGACCGGGATCGCCACGATCGGGATCACGGAGGCGCGCCAGGTCTGCAGGAACAGAATGACCACCACGACGACCAGGGCCACCGCCTCAAGGATGGTGACCAGCACCTCGTGCACGGACTGCGCGATGAACGTCGTGGTGTCGTAGACGATGTCGTAGCGCAGCCCCTCCGGGAACTGGCGGGACAGCTCGGCCATCGTCGCGTGGATGTGCTGCGCCGTCGACAGGGCGTTCGAGCCGGGCTGCTGGTAGACCAGCAGCGGCACGGCATCGAGCGCGTCGAGGTAGCCGTTGGACCCGTAGTCCTGGGCGCCCAGCTCGATGCGGCCGATGTCGCTGACGCGGGTGACGCGGCCGGCGCTGTCGGACTTGATGATGATGCTGCCGAACTGCTCCGGGGCGACCAGCCGGCCCAGGGTCTGCACGTTGAGCTGGAAGGCGCCGGGCTGCGGCACCGGCGGCTGGCCCAGCACGCCCGACGAGACCTGCACGTTCTGCGCCTGCAGCGCCGCGACGACCTCGCCGGCGGTCAAGTTGTGGGCGGCGACCTTGTCCGGGTCGAGCCAGACCCGCATGGAGTAGTCGCGGCCGCCGAACACCTGCACGCTGCCGACGCCGTCCTGCCGCGCCAGCGCGTCCTTCACGTGCAGCGTGGCGTAGTTCGACATGTAGATCTGGTCGCGCGAGTGGTCGGGCGAGGAGAGATGGATCACCATCATCAGGTCGGGCGAGCTCTTGATCACCGTGACGCCGAGCCGCTGCACGGCGTCGGGCAGGCGGGGCAGCGCCACGGCGACACGGTTCTGCGTCAGCACCTGCGCGGTGTCGAGGTTGGTGCCGAGCTTGAAGGTGACCGAGATGACCAGCTTGCCGTCGCCGGTCGCCTGGCTGCTCAGGTAGAGCATGTTCTCGACGCCGTTGATCTGCTGCTCGATCGGCGTCGCCACGGTCTGGCTCAGCACCTCGGCGGACGCGCCGGGGTAGGTCGCCGCCACCTGCACGATCGGCGGAGCGATCGAGGGGTACTGCGAGACCGGCAGCGTGAAGTAGGCGACGCCGCCCACGATGGTGATGAACAGCGACAGCACCGACGCGAAGATCGGGTGGTCGATGAAGAAGTGCGAGATGCGCATGACCGGACCTTCCTACTCGGACGCAAGGTCGATCTTGCCCGGCTGCGGCGTGACCTTCGCCCCGGGCCGGATGCGCATCAGGCCGTTGATCACGACCCGATCGGTGGCGGCGAGGCCCGCGGTGACGACCCGCAGGTGGTCGCCCTCCAGCGCGCCGACGCTCACCGGCTTGGGCATCACCGTGCCGTCCGGCGCCACCACCATCAGCAGCTTGCGCGACTGGTCGGTCACCAGGGCGGCGTCGGGCACCAGCAGCACGGGGCGCGGCGCGGAAATCGACAGCTGCAGGCGGGCGAACTGGCCCGGCGCGATCAGCAGGTCGGGGTTCGCCACCGTGGCGCGGGCGTGCATCGTGCCGCTGCCGCGGTCGACCTGGTTGTCGATGAAGTCCAGCACGCCGTGGCGCTGCCAGCCGGTCTCGTCGCTCAGGCTGATCTTGACGGACCGGTCGAGCCCCTGCTGCCCCGTGGCCAGGAAGCGCTGGTAGGCGAGGGAGTCGGCCTCGCTCATGTCGAAGTCGAGATGGATCGGGTCGAGCGAGACGATGCTGGCCAGATTGGTGCTGTTGGCGCCGCCGCTGATCAGGCTGCCGACCGAGACCAGGCGCGCGCCGATCCGGCCGGTGAACGGGGCGGTGATGCGGGTGAAGTCGAGGTTGAGCTGGGCCGACTGGATCGCCGCCTTGCCCTGCTCGATCGCGGCGACGGCGGCCTGCTGCACCTGGGTGCGCTGGTCGAGCGTCTCGCCGGACTCGTAGTCGTTGCGGTGCAGGACGGTGGAGCGCGCGACCTCCTTGTTGGCGAGGTCCAGCCCGGCCATCGCCGTCTGGTACTGGGCGATGGCCTGCTGGCGGGCGATCTCGTAGGGCCGCGGGTCGATCACGAACAGCAGGTCGCCCTTGTGCACGAGCTGGCCGTCGGTGAAGTGGACCTCCGTGAGGTAGCCGCCGACCTGGGCGCGCAGGTCGACCTGGTTCACTGCGGAGAACTGCCCCGTGAAGTCGGTCGACTGCGCCAGGCTGCGCTGCAGGGGCATGCTGACCGTCACGGACGGTGGCGGCGGTGCCGCCGCGACGGGCCCCGGCGCAGCTTGGCGGCCGTCGAAGGCCCAGAGGCCGATCCCTGCCAGACCAAGCAGCACGACCAGGCCGGCAGCAACCCGGCCTTTGCCTCGGCGGCCCGACGGCGAGCGACCCAGCGGGGGTGCCAGCTGGTCGAGAGACTTTGAGTGGCCGGTCATCTTGGTCTCCGACAAAGGGAAACGATCAGCGCAGGAACTGGACGAACAAAGTATCGACGAACTGGCGCAGCGGGCGGCCGCTCTTCGCCACCCGGGCCCGCAGCAGCGCGCCTTCCCAGGCATTCAGCGTGAACGTGGCGAGGGTGGTCGGGTCAACCCCGGATGCGACGTCGCCCTTCTCCTGCGCCTGCGCGATGCAGGCGGCGATGCGTCGGGTCCACTTGGCATAGATCTCCGAGAGCTGGTTCGAGATGACGGCGCTGTGGTCCGAAAGCTCGGCCGCCATGTTCCCGATGAAACAGCCGCAGGTGTAGTTCCTCGCTTCGACCTCAACGGAAACCTGCTCGAAGTAGGTCCGTAGCCGGACCAGCGGCTCCAGGTCGTCGCGATCCAGGGTCGCGAGCGCCTTGTTGGCCTTGTCGTCCCAGAAATGCTCGATGGCCGCGGCCCCGAGCGTCTCCTTGCTGTCGAAGTGGTTGTAGAATGATCCCTTCGGCACGCCTGCGGCGTCGGTGATGTCCTGCACGCTCGATCCGTTGAAGCCCAGCTCGCTGAACACGGACACGCCTGCCTGCAACAGGCGATCACGGACAGGAGGAGCTTGCTTGGCCATCTGCGAGAGATGACCGGTCGTCTCGATATGTCAAGCAACAGCCCTGGGTCGGTTTGACCTGGAACCTGCGAGCAGTGCAGCAGGCACAGGAGGCAGGCAAGGCCAACCCCCCTTGTCAGGCGATCACCCTGTTACGGGTAGACGGACTTGCGTGTCGTGCGGGAGGAGGCGGCAACCGCTCGGCATGGCGCCTGAACCTGCCCCTGCATGGCGCGGCGGTGGTTCGTGGTCCAGCAGAAGGCGCCGAGATGGTCGGCCAGGTGCTTGGCCGAGCCCGCTTCGTGGGTGGCCTTCGGCGCGGTGCCCAGGTTGGCGACCAGGGTGTTGACGACAAGGAACGGCGCGCTGCGTCGGCGTGCCGGGCGCCTGGCGCGGGTGGTCGTCGCGACGTGGGCGCGTCCGGCCTCGCCGCGGGCGTTGAAGGCCCTGGAGCCGTCCGTGTGCACCGTGGCGTGTGGGGGGAGGGAAGTCTCGCAGAACGCCCGACTGCTTCGCTGGTGAAGCCGGGAGACCCCTGCAGGGCGACGAACCCCATCCGCCCGCCCACGTGGCGCTCGCACGCGGCGATGACGCGCGCCTTGCCGGCGGTGCCGCGTCCCTGGTTGCGTTCGCCGCCGAGGTGGACGTCGTCCGCCTCGACCGCCGGGGCTGCGCCGCCTTCGTCCGTCGCGCCGAGCCGATGGGTGTTCGTCCGCCCGGTCATGGCGTGACGCAGCCGTTTGTGCGGATACCAGGACGTCGGGTTAGCTCCCCCCCAACCTGCGGCCGAGTTCGACCGCCGGGATCGCCTGCTTCGTGCCGCTCATCGGATGCATGGCCCGCAACCAGGCGGTCAGGGGCAGCCTGGTGTCCGCCACGACGGTGCCCGCCGTCACCGACCAGCGCGTGCTGCAGCGCGTGCAGCCAACCCGGCGGCCATGGACATGGCTCCTCGGGTTGGCGCAGCGCGGGCAGGGCATGCCCGCCTGCTGTCGCGCCGCCACCAGCGCGTCCAGGCCCAGCGCGTCCAGGCATTGCTCTTCCAAGCCGTGGCGCCGCTCGAACTGCGCGTCCGCCAGACCCTCCAGGATCGCCCGCATCGCTCAAAGCTCCCGGTGCGGAGCGATCCCGATCCCATCCGGACCAGAGTACAAGAACAGGTCGACCGGCCGATAAGCGGGAGGGCCAAAGGCTCCGCTTCCAACATTCCTACTCATACCAACTGGAGTGCGCCCCTGTGTGTGGGCAGGGTGAGGCGATCTGATTGCCCCCCTGCTGGCGGGCCTCACAGGAGCGAGGTCATGGCCAGGCATCGAGTCCGCAGCATCGGGTTCGAGCGCCAGGTGGTGGCCGAGCATGCCGCCGCAGAGACGCTCTGCGGCCTTGCCAGGCGGCACGACAGCTGCCGCAACCCGATCCGTGTCCGGGCCGCCAGGGCAGAGGCCGGCGAGTTCGACGAGGCGGTCGAGGCATCGAACCTGCTGCCGGCCTGCGCAGGCGAGATCGCCGTCCTCGAGCGGCTGGTTGGTCGGCAGGCGCTGGAACTCGAGTTTCCAAAGCGGGCTTCGAAGCAGGCACGCTCGAGCAGAAGCGCGTCCACGTCGGTGATCACCGGCCCGCTGGCCCCGGCGTTGCCCAAGGCTGCCGGCTGATGGGACGGCCCCGCTCGACCTGTCGTGACACTCCGGCCGCAGCCGACCGGGACGCCGAGATCCTCGCCCGCATCAAGGCCGTGGGCGAGGAGTTCGGGGCGTCCGGCCATCGCCGGATTTGTGCCGGGCTGCGCCACCATGGGCTGGTGGCAGACACCAACAGGGTGCGGCGGCCCATGCGCGAGCACGCTCTCCAGCCCAGGCGCCGACGTCGGCATGGCGCCACGACCGACAGCGACCACGAGAGCCGACGGTTGCGGACGAGGCTCCCAGGCTGACGCCGGACGGACCCGACCAGCTTTGGGTGGCGGACATGACCTGCGTCACCGTCGCGGGCGGGTTCGTCCATGTCGCCGCGATCCTAGACGCCTGGTCCAGGCGTGTCGTCGGCCACGCCACCCGCCGCTCCATCGATGCCCGGCTCGCAGTTGCAGCGCAGAGCGCCGCCATCCAGGCCGGAAGTCCCGAGGATCAACACGCCCGCCAGCAGGTCGAAGCCGCCGCCTGAAATCGTCCACCCGCAGGGGCGCATTCCACATCGATCAGCGGATCACAGGTTCAGGCTACCCGCCGCCTCGGGCCGCTCGCTGGACGAACCGGCAGGTGGTCTCGACGCGGGGGGGGGGGGGCCGGGAGCCCATCGATCTTCGTCGGGCTTCAGACCACCAGGCCGCCGCCATCGACGGGCAGGATCTGTCCCGTCGCGTAGCCGTTGAGCATGAGATAGGCATAGGCCTTCGCGGCTTCCGCCGGCGACCCGGCGCGGGGCACCGGCAGGGACGCCACGAACGACCGCAGCCCTGCCTCCGGCATCGCCTGTCTCACATGGTCGGTGAGGATGAGGCCAGGACACACGGCGTTGACCCGCACGGGAGCGAGATCGATCGCGAGGCCGCGGGCCAGGTGCTCGACCGCTCCCCCCACGGCGGCCGCGACCGGTGCGCCCTTGATCGGCCGATGCGCGAGCATGCCGCTCGTCAGCGTGATCGAGCCGTCCCGGGCGATCGTGCGGCAGCCGTGCTTGGCCGCCGCGAGCGCGCCCCAGAAGCGCACCGTCAGGCCCTCCCGCGCCTGCGCAAGGTCGATCTCCGCGGTGGGCGCGAACATCGCGCCGCCCCAGTCGCCCGCCGTGATCGCCAGGTGATCGAACGCGCCAAGCTCCCGGAAGAACCCGGCGATGCCGGCCTCGTCGCGCAGGTCGACGATCCGGCCCGTCGAACCGCCCAGGCGCCCGACGGCCGCATCGACGGTCGCCGCGCGGCTGGACGCGATGACGACCTCGGCGCCCAGCTCGCGCGCCAGCTCGGCGACCGCGAAGCCGATGCCCGAGCCCCCGCCAATGATCACCACGCGCTTCCCGCCGAGCGACAGGGAGGCTTCGGTCATTCTCGTTCCCCTTCAAGGTTCGCCGCGCGGGCGCCGCATCGTCACCGGGCTTGTACCAGCGGTCCTTGAGTGTGACCTGTCAGCAAGCAAGGTTGAGGCTCTGCCTCAAGCTCCGCCAAAGGCTCGCCTTTGGAATCCATTACTTAAGGAATGGGTTTTCAAAGGCCCCATGCTTGGAAGAGGGGGCCTTTGGCGAGCCCGGGCAGAGCCCGGCCTTGCTTGCCAGCAGGTCAGTGCCCAAGGCGGCTGGCATCAGTCGCCGGGGGCGTAGTAGCCGGGCTGATCGATGTCGGCGAGCAGGTCCGGGCCGGTCGGCTCCCAGCCGAGCAGCGCCCGGGTGCGCGCGCTCGATGCCGGCACGTCCGCGCCCGCGAAGCCCCCGAACCAGCCAAAGTGCCCGGGCGCCCGCGACTCGACCGGCAGGCCGAGGCGGCGGCCGATCACCTCGGCGATCCGCCTGAACGCGACGCCCTGTTCCGCGACGGCGTAATAGGCGCGCTCGGTCGCGCCGTGCTCCAGCGCGAGCCGGTAGACGCGCGCCGCATCCAGCCGGTGGACGGCGGGCCAGCGGTTCAGGCCCTCGCCGATGTAGGCCGACACGCCCTTCTCCCGCGCCAGAGCGATCAGGATGGCCATGAAGCCATGATCCCCGAGGCCATGAACGGACGGGGGCAGCCGGACGGTGCAGGCGCGTACGCCGCGCTCCGCCAGGGCCATCGCCGCCGCCTCCGACCTGCACGGGTAGGACGGGTCGGACGAGGGCACGTCCGCTTCGGTCGTGACCGTCCCCGGCGCCGACAGGACGACGCCCGCAGTAACGAGGAGCGGCCGGTCCGAGCCTTGCAGCGCGCGTCCCAGCGCCTCGATCGCGCGCCTGTCCTGCTCGCAGTTCTCGGCGAACCGGGAGAAGTCGTGGTTGAACGCCGTGTGGATGACGGCGTCCGCCGCCGACGCGGCGCCCTGCAGCACGTCGAGGTCGTCGAGCGTGCCGCGGAGGACCTCCGCGCCGCTCGCCGCGAGCACGGCCGCCTTGTCGCCGGAACGGGCGAGACCGGTCACCTGGTGTCCGGCACCGACCAGCTGGTCGACGACGGCGGAGCCGACCCATCCGGTGGCGCCGGTCACGAATACCCGCATCTGCCAAGCCTCCAGGTTATGTCCACCCACTGTCGGCATATCGGCCAGGCTGTTAAAGTAGGGACATTATCCCGGTATAGATGCCAACAGGCATGTGCAACGATGCCCGATGGCAACCCGCTCGGCGCCTATCTCCGCAACCGGCGCACGAGGCTGGAGCCCGCCTCGTTCGGCATCCCCGCCGGCCGGCGGCGAACCCCGGGGCTGCGCCGCGAGGAGGTGGCGCAACGCGCCAACATCAGCGCCACCTGGTACACCTGGCTGGAACAGGGGCGCGGCGGAAGCGCGTCGGCGGACGTGCTCGACCGGATCGCCCGGGCGCTGACCCTGACGGACGTCGAGCGCGAGCACCTGTTCCTGCTCGGCCTCGGACGGCCGCCCGAGGTCCGCTACCGTGGCGGCGACGCGATCACGCCGCGGCTGCAGCGCCTGCTCGACACGCTGACCCACAGCCCTGCGATCGTCAGGACGGCGACGTGGGACGTCGTCGCCTGGAACCGCGCGGCCGCCGCCGTGCTCACCGACTACGGCGCCCTTCCGCCCGGCCAGCGCAACATCCTGCGCATGATCTTCTGCGATGCCGGCGTCCGCGCCGCGCAGCCCGAGTGGCAGGCCGTGGCCCGCTTCGTCGTGGGCGCCTTCCGGATCGATGCCGCACGCGCAGGGGCCGACGCCGAGGTGGCGCCGCTCGTCGACGAACTGTGCCGGTCGAGCCCCGAGTTCGCCTCCCTGTGGCGCGACAAGGACGTGCAGACGCACGGCGACGGGGTGAAGCGCCTGCGCCACCCGCTGCTCGGGTTGATCGCGTTGGAATACTCGGCCTTTGCCGTGGACGGTCGGCCCGACCTCAGCCTGATCGTCTACAACCCGGCCACACCGGCCGACCGGACGCTCATCGAGTCCCTGGTCGAAGGAAGACCAGCTCTCGCGGCGGCGTGATGCCAACCGCTCCTGACGTCGACCTGCCGGCAAGCAAGGCCGGGCTCTGCCCGGACCCGCCAGGGGCGAGCCGCCCCTGGACCGGCTTTCTTCAAGGAAGGCATTCCAAAGGCCCGGCCTTTGGCGGAGTTTGAGGCAGAGCCTCAACCTTGCTCCGCCGTTTACACTCAGGAGCCGTCGGCATCACCCGAACCGGATACCGTGCGAACAGGAAAAGGCCGGACGAGATGGCCCGTCCGGCGCTTCCGCTTTTCGACCGGCTGCCGATCCGGAGTCCCGGGATCGCTCCACCCGAAGAGGCGCTCTCCTACTTGATGGCGCCGTTCATGCCGTTCGGGAAGAAGCTGTTCGCCGACGCGGTGGCGCCGAGATAGACGACATTGAGCACCTGCGTGGTGGTGCGCGTGAACACCAGCGAGTTGCTGTCCGTCGGCGTGATGTTCAGGCTGCCGTTCAGCAGGATGCCCTGGTCGTCCGGCACCGCCGTCGGCTGCGACGCCGCCGCACGCAGCGCGGAGATGCCGGCGGTGGCGGCATACTGGCCGGCCGCGGCCAGGCGGGTGCGGATCTGCCCGGCGTGGTAGGCCTCGACCGCGAGGATCTGCGCGGCCGCGGTCAGATAGGTCTTGTCGGTGATCAGCGCCGCCGCGCCCGCGTATGCGGTCACGCCAACGTCCTCGAAGATGTACGCGCCGAGCAGGAAGCTGGCCTCGTCGGCGAACGGGTTGAACGTCTGGCTGGAGTTGATCAGCCCGGCCGCCTGCGCCGCCGCCGTGAAGCTGGTGGTCAGGTTGATCGCCGGGCGGTCGACTGGGGTGCCGCCGGCCGCGGTGATCGCGGCGCGCAGGAAGCGCACGTGGTTCAGCTCGTCGCCCGAGATCTCGGCCGCGTACTGCGCGCCCGCGGCGGTGGTGAACGGAACGGTGGTGCCGCCGGTGACAGCGCCCGGCGCCGCGCCGATGTCTGCGGCCGACAGGCCGGTGCCGTTCAGGCCGCGCAGGTAGAACTCGGCCTCGAGGTACTCGAGGTTGAGCGCGAAGTTCAGCACGTCGAGATCGATGTTGGCCGTCTGCGCCTCCGCCTTCGTGGCCGAGAAGCCGCCGGCTGCGAGCGCGCCGAGGGCCGCCGCAGTGAAGCCGCCGGTCCGCAGAACGCCGCGTCGCTTCAAGCCGAGTTTTGCAATCGTGAGCCCGGTGAGGTTCATTTCTTTTCTCTATTCATGAATGATGGGTGGGGCTCCCACGGGCAGGCCACGCCTGATGGCGGCGAGCCCATGGCAGAACGCCTGCTCCTCGCCTACGCTGCCCGAGCCGACGCCGCCGCCCTCAGCCTTGCGCGGACGCCCTCCACGACGGGACCGTCGAGCAGCAGCGGCGCGCAGGGCTCGGCCACGACGCTGCCCGCGGCGAAGTCCGGGTGCAGGCTGGCGAGAACGCCGTTGGCGAAGTCGCTGCGGTTGCCGGTGTCGAGGTAGGTTTCCGCCGGTAGCCCCTCGGCGAGGATGACGTCGTGCCGGTCGAGTTCGACGTGGTGGTAGGTGACGTGGTCCCAGGCCTCCTGCACCACGCTCGCGCCGTCGACCAGGACGTGCGCCGGGATCAGGGCGCCATCGACGAACAGGGCGTGCTCGGGGCTGAGGAGCAGGTCGCGTCGGGGCAGTCCCGAACCGAAGCTGCCGGCGCGGATGCGCACCGGGCGTGCCGCCTCCGGCCGGGGGTGGCGCCGCAGGTCGACGCGGCGATGCCCGACCCAGCGGATCGGGGCGGTGCCGCCGGAGGCCAGGGTGACGGGGTCGCCGGCGCGCAGGTCCTCGACCGGGCGCTCGCCGTCGGGCGTGGCGATGCGGACGCCGGCGGCGTAGCAGGGCGCCTGGGACAGCACCAGGCTGCCGTCGGCCGCGCCGCTGAGGCCCAGGGCGCCGACGCCGGTGATGGCGAACGTGTAGCGAGCGCCGCCGACGCCGAGCGTGACGACGCTGCCGCTGGCGCTGACCGTGTCGCTGGCGTCGTAGGCGAGGCTGCGCAGGTTGATGGCGTCGCCGGCCGCGAAGCCGTCGATGCGGTTGGCGGGCAGCGCGGTGCCGTCGAGCGCGAGGGTGGCCTGGCCGGAGAAGGCGATGTCGAAGCTGCCGGCCGCGCCCGGCACGGCGAGCTCCAGCGTGCCGGCGGTCAGGGTGGCGCCGCCGGAGAAGCTGTTGGCGCTGGTGAGGATGGTGGTGCCCGGGCCGGCCTGCACGAGCGAGCCGGCGCCGGTGATGGCGTTGGCCAGCGAGAAGGTGTCGGCGCGGTTCACCGCGAGGGTGCCGGCATCGCTGATGCCGCCGATGACGGCGCCCGCGGTGCCGCCCTGCCCCAGGGTCAGGCTGGCGACGCCGCCGATGGTGATGCCGCCGGCGTAGCCCTGGCCGTCGGTGACGGTCCAGGCGCCGGAGTTGACGGTCAGCGCCTCGAAGTTGCTGACCTGGGACAGGGTGCCGGTTCGCGCCGGGGCGCCGACCGTCAGGTTGAGCGTGTCGGTGCCGGCGCCGCCGTCGATGCGGCCGCCGACCGGGGCGCCGGTGTAGAGGTCGAGCTCGTCGTTGCCGGCGCCGAGGCTGATGGCCGTGCCGCCGGGTCCCGTTGCCGCGATGGTGCCGAAGTTGAGCACCGTGTCGGCCTCGGCGCCGAGCTGGACCGCCGCCGCCGCGGTGCCGGGCGCGGCGATGGTGGCGCCGGCCTCGTTGGTCAGGGTGAGGAAGCGCGGGTCGGCGCCGGTGCCGGTGGCGCGGATTGCGCTGGCGCCGGCGGAGGCGACCGTGCCGGCGTTGTCGATGACCAGGCCGCCGATGCCGCCGCCCGCCTGCGTCAGGTCGTCGGTGATCGCCGCGCCGGCGGTGGCGACGGAGGCGCCGGCGTCGACGCGCAGGGTGGCGTTGCCGGACGCGGTGACGCCGAAGCTGCCGGCCGCGCCGGCGGCGGCGATCTCCAGCGTGCCGGCGGTCAGGGTGGCGCCGCCGGAGAAGCTGTTGGCGCCGGCAAGCGCGGTGGTGCCGGTGCCGGACTGCACGACGCCGCCGCCGCCGCTGATGGCGTTGGCCAGCGTGAGGCTGCCGGTCTGGGCGACCGTCAGGGTGCCGGCGTCGCTGATGGCGCCGGTCAGGCTGCCGGTGGTGGCGGGGCCGGTGGCCGACGCGGCGCCAGCCTGGCCGAGGACCAGGCTGGCGACGTTGCCGATGGCGATGCCGCCGACGTAGCCCTGGCCGTCGGTGACGGTCCAGGTGCCGGCGTTGACGTTGAGCGTCTCGAAGTTCGAGACTCCGGCCAGGGTGCCGGTGCGCGAGGGTGCGCCCAGCGAGAGGTTGAGGGTGTCGCGGCCGTCGCCGCCGTCGAGCAGGCCCTGCGCCGTGGAGCCGGTGTAGAGGTCGAGCTCGTCGTTGCCGGCGCCGAGGCTGACCGCGGTGCCGGTGGCCGAGGCCTGCAGCGTGCCGTAGTTCATCACGGCGTCGGTCTCGGCGCCCAGCGCGAGGCTGGCGCCGGGGCCGTTCGCCACGATCGTGCCGGGAGCCTCGTTCAGCACGGTCAGGCTGCGCGGCGCGGCCGAGGCGCCGGTGGTGGCGACGGCGGTGGAACCGGCCCGGAGGGTACCGGAGTTGTCGATCAGCACGCCGCCCGCGAAGCCGGCCGGCGCGGGCGCGAGATCGAAGATGACCGCGGGTGGACCGTCGGGGGTCCCGAGCAGGGCGTGCTGCGCGATCGTCAGGGTGTCGTTGCCGCTGAGGGTTCCGGCAAAGCCCGAGGCCGGCGCATCGTCGCCGCTTTGTACGAGATAGTCGGCCATTCTGCCGTCTCCCTGCTGATGGCCGTGTCCGGCTCTGCCTGTGGCCTTAGCAAGAAAATCCGTCTTGCGCAGTGAAAAGACTCCATCGACTGAATAAATTCTCGTTATTGCAGTAACATGATACCAACACGAGCGGTATGCGGTAATCCTATACTTTCACGCCCGAAGCACTTGCCGAACCCGGCACCCTGTTGCACGCCCGGGTTGCAGGTATTGAAGGTGCGCTTTCCTGCGAAGGTTCAAACGCTGCGACAGGCTTGACGCGCTGCACGGCTGATCCGCGCGCACCTGGCCGAGAACCTCCCGCCGCCGGTGCTCGCGGGCGAGGCCGGAACGGGCAGGCGCAGCTTTGCCCGCCGCTCCGTGGAGGCGACGGGCCGGCCCCCCGCCCGCGCCATCGAACGGCTGCGCGCGACGGCGGCGCGGCGCCCGCTCTCGACGTCACGGTCGCCGGCGAATCGCATCGCGCAGCGCTGCGGCCCCGGCTTGGAGCCGACGATGCGCCGCAGCGTCCTTCGCCTGCTGGCGGTGACGCCGCAGGACCGCCGTGCCCGGTCCGGACGCCGAATGGCAGGCGAGCGCGTCGTGGAGCGCTCGGTCGGCCGCCCGATGCCTCCGGCCTTCCCGGCGGCAGGGGAGCAGGACCCGGCAGCAGCGCCGCGATTGATCCCGCCCTCGGCCGAACGACCGCCTTTCCCGAACTCGCGGGCAGCCGCGACGTGACGATGACGAAGCGTCCGCTTCCCACCGGTATGCCAACGGCCCCTGACGCCGACCTGTCAGCAAGCAGGGCCGGGCTCTCCCTCCACTGCCCCTCCAACGACCCGGGCGGGTCGCCGGACCCCTTTTTTGGGCAGCCACGCCCGGACCCGCCAGCCTGGAGGCCTCTGGAAACCCGTTTCCCGAAGTCCGGGTTCCCGGAGGCTCGGCCGGTGGCTGCGTCCAGGGGCAGAGCCTCCGGCCCTGCTTGCCGGACCGGTCACGCTCAAGGGCCGCCGGTCTTAACCGCGCCTTCATCGTGCCCTCCCTACTCTGCTTGTCGTGACAGCGCGCGTCGGGCGGACTTGCACACGAGAGGGGCTGCATGGGGTCGCTCAGGCGAAGCGGGCGCGGGCGCGACACGGCGCTGCTGCGCTACAGCACCAGCCTCGGCCAGCTCGCCGAGCGGCGGATGCTCCACGCCTCGCTGACAGGCGCCCGGCGCGAGGCGGAGCGCGAGGCGTTCGAGGCCACGCTTGCCAGGCGCGAGATAGAGGCCGTCGCCGCCTCGCTCCGCCAGGAGAGCGAGATCCGCCTCGGCACCCAGTCGCGCCTCGCCTATCTCGCCACCCACGACCCGCTGACCGCGCTGCCGAACCGCGTCCTGTTCGGCGAGCGCCTCGCCGAGGCGGCGCGGGCCGCCCGCGACGCCGGCCGCAAGCTGGCCCTGCACTACCTCGACCTCGACAACTTCAAGGACGTCAACGACAGCTTCGGCCACGCCGTCGGCGACGCGCTGCTGCTGCAGGTCGCCGAGCGCATCCAGGACGGGCTGCGCGGCGGCGGGACGGTGGCCCGCATGGGCGGCGACGAGTTCGCGATCCTGCAGGTCGCCCCACGCGACCGCCCCGACGCGCGCGCGCTGGCCGAGCGCATCATCGGCAGGATCGGCGAGCCGTTCGACATCGAGGGCCGGCAGATGTTCGTCGGCGCCTCGTTCGGCATCACGCTGTATCCCGACGACACGCCGAACGCCGTGGACGACGGGCTCGACATCGTCGCGCTGCACCGCAACGCCGACCTCGCGATGTACCAGGCCAAGGGCGACGGCGGCAACCGCTGCCAGTTCTTCGACGACACGCTGAGCCGCCGCGCCCGCCGCCGCGCCACGCTGGAGCAGGCGCTGCGCGAGCCGGGCCTGCTCGACCAGCTCCAGGTGGTGTACCAGCCCCAGGTCGACATGCGACGCGGCACCCTGGTCGGCGTCGAGGCGCTGCTGCGCTGGGACCACCCGACCTACGGCGCGATCTCGCCCGAGGAGTTCATCCCGCTCGCCGAAGCCTCTGGCCTGGTCGGCGGCATCGGCGCCTGGGTGCTGCAAACGAGCTGCGTCCAGGCGGCGGCGTGGCGGCGCGCCGGGCTGGCGCCGTTCACGGTCGCGGTCAACGTCTCGGCCGCCCAGATCCGCGACGGCCACCTGCAGGACCTGGTCGCCGGCATCCTCGCGGAGACCGCGCTGCCCGCCGCCTGGCTGGAGTTGGAGATCACCGAGACCGGGATCATGCGCAACACCCACGCCGCCGCGGAGACCCTGGCCGCCCTGCACCAGCTCGGCGTCGGCCTGTCCATCGACGATTTCGGCACCGGCTACTCGTCGCTGAGCTACCTGCGCCGCCTCCCGGTGGACCGGATCAAGATCGACCGCAGCTTCGTCGCCGACGTCACCACCAGCGAGGACGCCGCCGTGCTCGCCGCCACCATCGTCCGCCTCGCGCACAGCCTACGCCTCCAGGTGGTCGCCGAGGGGGTGGAGACGCCCGAGCAGGCCGGGTTCATCGCCGCCACTGGCTGCGACTACGCCCAGGGCTACCACTACAGCCGCCCGCTCGGCGCCGACGACGTGCCCGCCTACCTGCTCCGCACCTCCCAGCCGAAGGCCGCGCCATGGACATGATGATGCTGGCCCCGCCGAGGCAGGACGCGCCCGCGCCTGCGCCCACGCCCGCGCCTGTCCCGGCCGCCGCGCCGGTCGCCGCCGTCCCGCCGCCGCGCGAGCGCGTCCGGGCGGGCCGCGTGGTGTCCACCTCCGGCAGCCACGTCATCATCCTGCTGGCTCCGGACCCGCACACGCTGGCGATGGTGCAGACGGGCTGTCTGGTCCATGCCCGCGGCCCGAACGCCACCGTGTACGGCCTGATCGAGGGGCTGAGCACCCCGATGCCGCTGCCGGACGGAGACGAGCAGGAGCTCAGGGTCGCCGAGATCAGCATCATCGGCGAGGTGCCCGACGGCGCCGGCCCGCGGGTGTTCCGCCGCGGCGTGTCCAGGCTGCCCTCGCTCGACACCAACGTCTACTTCGCCTCCAGCGAGGACACGCTCGTCGTGTTCGACCTGCCCAACCGGCAGTCCGTGTGCATCGGCACCATCCACCAGGACCCGCTGGTCCCGGCACAGGTCAGCGTCGACGACATGCTCTGCAAGCACTTCGCCATGCTCGGCACCACCGGCACCGGCAAGTCCTGCGCGCTCACCCTGGTGCTCAAGCGCATCCTCGAGCGCAGCCCCAACGGCCACATCCTGCTGCTCGACCCGCATGGCGAGTACGGCCAGGCGTTCGGCGAGCGCGCCGAGCACCTCACCGCCAGCAATTTCCGGCTTCCCCACTGGCTGTTCAACTTCGAGGAGCTGGTCGAGATCATGTTCGGCCACGCCAGGGGGGGCATGGACGCCGAGATCATGTGCCTGCGCGAGCTGGTCCTCGCCGCCAGGCTCGCCCATGCCGGCTACGGCGCTGACCGCAGCGGCATCACCGTCGACACGCCGGTCCCCTACATGATGAGCGACGTGACCCGGCTGCTGGACGTCGCGATCGGCAGCCTGGAGAACCGCGCCAGCATCCCCGCCTACCTGCAGATCCGCTCCAGGATCGCGATCCTGCAGAACGACCGCCGCTTCTCCCTGCTGTTCGACACCGGAGTCGTGGTCCGCGACACGCTGGCCGAGCTGCTCGGCCGCATCTTCCGCATCCCCACGAACGGCAGGCCGCTCGCCGTGCTCGACCTCGCCAGCATCCCGTCCGAGGTGCTCAACGTGGTGGTCGCCGTCATCTGCCGCCTCGCCTTCGACTTCGCCGTCTGGGGCGGCCAGCGGGCGCCGCTGCTCCTGGTCTGCGAGGAGGCGCATCGCTACGCCCCCCAGGACGTCGCCCTCGGCTTCGAGCCGGCCAAGCGCGCGCTCGCCCGCATCGCCAAGGAGGGCCGCAAGTACGGCATCAGCCTCGGCGTCGTCAGCCAGCGCCCCTCCGAGCTCGACGCCACCATCCTGTCGCAGTGCAACACGGTGTTCGCGTTCCGCATGTCCAACGAGCGCGACCAGGAGATCATCCAGGCGTCGCTGTCGGAAGCCTCGTCCGCGATGTTCTCCGCCCTGCCGTTCCTGAGCAACGGCGAGGCGATCGGCATCGGCGAGGGCGTGCCCGTGCCGATGCGGGTGCGGTTCGCCAGGCTGCCCGACAACGAGCGCCCGCGCAGCACCTCCGCCTCGTTCTCCGAACGCTGGCACAGCCCCGACTCCGGCGACACCCGGCTCGACCGCTTCGTCCTCGCCCTGCGCGACCGCAGGGCCGCCGGCGTCGACGCTGGCGAGGGCCACCCCAGTGGACCGGCTTGAGGCTTAACCGGGCGGAAACCGTCCGGGCCGTAGGTTGACGTCCATCGATCTTGAGCGGGCGATCTTGAGCGGGTTTCACATCATGCCGGGCCATGTCTTGAGGCTGGAAAGCGGGGCCGCCTTCGATCCGGTGGAGGCCGAGCGCAGTGCCCGGACGCATCGGCTCGCAGCGTCGGTGCTGGCCGAGATGCAAGAGCGCGGCATCGTGCCCACTCCCCGGAATTACGACCTCTGGTTCACCTACCGCGCGGACACGAACCCCGCGCTGACGCAGCGCGTGAGGACCCTGCTGGACGAGGGGCAGGCGCTCACGCCCGCGGTGCTCGACACGCTCCGCGGCGAGTGCGTCGCCAGCGTCGAGATGAACGTCGACGCGATCAGCAGCCGGTCGGACGCGATCCAGGAAGCCGCCCAGACCCTCATCGAGCAGGTCGCGGACGGCCAGGCCGCGATCACGACCTACGGCGACACCCTCACGGACTGGGCGCGGCACCTCGCGGACCGGCCGACGCTCGGCGGGCTCGTCCAGGCGATCTCCTCCATCACGGCCGAGACCACCCGCGCGAGCGAGCGCAACAGGCTGCTGGAGCAGCAGCTCTCGGCCTCCGGCGCCCGGATCGCCAAGCTACGCCAGTCGCTGGCGGAGGTGAAGCAGGAGGCCACCACGGACGCGCTCACCGGCCTGGCCAACCGCCGCGCCTTCGACGCCAGGATCAAGCGCTCCATGGCGCAGGCGCGCTCCGAGCCGGGCACGCCGCTGTCGCTGCTGCTGATCGACGTGGACCATTTCAAGACGTTCAACGACACCCATGGCCACCGGGTGGGCGACCTGGTGCTGCGTCTGGTCGCGCGCCTGCTGGCGGACAACGTCAAGGGCCGGGACACCGTGGCGCGCTACGGAGGCGAGGAGTTCGCGATCCTGCTGGTCGGTGCCGACCTGCGCGCGGCGTCCGTCGTGGCGCGCCAGATCGGCGAGACCCTGAGCGGCAAGCGGCTGGTCACCAGGGGCCTGGGGCAGCCGGTGGGCCACGTCACCGTCTCGACCGGCGTGGCCCAGGCCCGGCCCGGCGAGCAGGCAGCCGCGCTCGTGGAGCGCGCGGACAGCGCGCTCTACGAGGCCAAGCGCACGGGCCGGAACAGGGTGTGCACCGAACGGGCGCAGGCGGGTGCCAGGCCCACGGTTCTGGCGACGCTGGGATAGAGCCACGCCTGGTGCGGGTCCGGGCGCTGGCCGGCCTCGGTCTCGGCCTGGCCGGGGGGAGAACGCGGCGGACCGGTCGAGCGCGCCGTGCGGCAAAGGCTCGTACAGCCGCGCGGGTCAGCCGCGTTGACGGCACAGCCGGCAGGGTCTGATGACCCATAGACAAGCTAGGCCGGGCCCTGCCCGGACCCGCCAGCATGAGGCCTTTGGAAACCCCTTCCTTCAACAAATGGATTCCAAAGGCTCGGCCTTTGGCGGAGTTTGAGGCGGAGCCTTAACCTTGCCTGCCTCGGCGCTCACGTTCCGGAGCCACCGGCTTGCTCTCGGCACGACCTCCGGCTCGCCACGTCAACGGCCGGGCACGATCCGGTAGATCGCGCCCGGCCCCTTGAGCAGCGCGTAGAGTTCCCCGTTCGCGTCCTCGCCGAGGCGGAGGTCGGAGCGCCCGTCCTCGCCGATCGGCGACTCGCTTAGCGACGCGTAGCCCGCGCCGTCGTAGCGCAGGGCGATCGACCGCGGCGGGCGCATCCGATCTGCGCCCGGCTCGGCGTCGATCGCGAACAGGCGCCCCTGCGCCAGGTCCGCGAACACGTAGGCGCCCCGCAGGCCGGGCACCGCGTCGCCGCGATAGACGAAGCCGCTGCTGATCGCGGCGGCGACGGTGTCGCCGTCGCGCTCCGCATCGCCGTGGTCGTACTCGGCCACCGGACCGGTGAACGGCCCTGCGGCATCGCCCGCGGGCACGGGATAGACGCCGTAGTCGCGCTTGCCGCCGGGGCTGCCCACCGCGGCGCCGGTGGCGAAGGTGCCCTCGCGACGCTGCCAGCCGTAGTTCGCGCCGCGCACGCCGACGTCGACCTCCTCGACCTGGTTCTGGCCGATGTCGTCGATGAACATGCGCCCCGCCCCGCCCGACTCGAAGCTGAACTGCTGCGGGTTGCGCAGCCCGTACGCCCACACCAGCGGCGCGGCACCCGCCATGCCCCGGAACGGATTGTCCGCGGGGATCGCGTACTTCGCGCCGCCGGCGCCGCCGAGCGGATCGATGCGCAGGATCTTGCCGAGCGGGCTGGCGAGGTTCTGCCCGTTGCCGCGCGGGTCGTTGGCGCCGCCGCCGTCGCCGAAGTCGATGTAGAGGTTGCCGTAGTCGGGCGAGCCCGGCCTCGCGTTGGGATCGAAGCGGATCACGCCGCCGTTGTGGTTGGACGCGTACTTGCCGACCCGCAGCACCTCGCGCGAGGTACCGGCGAAGCTCGCCGCCAGCGGATCGGCGGCGACCCACTCGCGGATCACCTGGTGGTGGTCGGCGTCGTCGTCGGCCAGGAAGTCGGGCGTGCCGCTGCGGCGGTCGGCGCTGTATGCCGTGTAGAACGTGCCGTAGCCCGGCCGCGCCTGGTCGCCGGCGAAGTTCGGATGGAACGCCAGGCCGAGCAGCCCCTCCTCGCCGCTGGGCGAGACGATCGAGAGGGGGCGCGTCCTGAGGTCAAGGAACACCCCGACCCTCCTGCCGTCCTCGCCGACCCGGTAGATCACGCCCACCGCGTCGAGCACGAACAGGTCGCGCGTCCCGTCCGGCGCCGGGCACAGGAACTGCACCCTGGCCGCGCTGTCGTCGCGGTGCCGCGGCAGCGTCGCGAAGTCGCGCAGCTCGACCGTGACCCCGGACGCGGCCGGCGCGGGCAGCAGCGGCTCCGCCAGGCTGGCCGGCGCGGTGCTGGCCGGCGCCGCGCCGGCAGGCGAGACGAGGCCCGCGAGGACGCAGGCGGCAACAAACCGGCGGTGGGCCATGGTCATGTCCTTCTCGTCTCGCGTGGCAGCGGAGACATCGCGCCGCCAGGAAGCAAGGCCGGGCTCTGCCCGGGCGTGGGTCAGTTTGCCCGGGACCGCCGCAGGCAACGCGACAGGCACAGTAAGCAAGGTTGAGGCTCTGCCTCAAACTCCGCCAAAGGCAAGCCTTTGGAATCCATTTGTTAAGGAAAGGGTTTCCAAAGGCCCCATGCTTGAAGGAGGGGGCCTCTGGTGGGTCTGGGCAAAGCCCGGCCTTGCCTGCTGGCCTGACCATCCTGCCGCCGACGCCACCCGGATTGACCCACCCTCTGGCCCGGACCCGCCAAGGACCCTTTCCCAAGCACGAGGCCTTTGGCGGGATTTGAAGGCGGAGCCTCACCCTTGCCTGCCTCGGCCGCGACGGCAGGCCCGTTCAGGGGATGAGCACGGTGCTTCCGGTGGTCTGCCTGGCCTCCAGGGCGCGGTGCGCCTCTGCGGCCTCGCTCAACGGCCAGGTCTGGTTGATGCGGATTTGCACGGCGCCGCTGGCCACCACGTCGAACAACTCGGCCGCCATCACCTCGAGGTCGGCGCGCCTGGCGGTGTAGGTGGCGAGCGTCGGGCGGGTGAGGAACAGGCTGCCCTTGCTGGTGAGCAGCATCGGCTCCACGGGCGGCACCGGGCCGGACGCGCCGCCGAAGGTGACCATGGTGCCGAGCGGCGCCAGGCAGTCGAGGCTGGCGGCGAAGCTGTCGCGGCCGACGCTGTCGTACACCACCGGCACCATCGCGCCGTCGGTGATGCGGCGGACCTCGGCGACCAGGGTGTCGGTGCTGATCACGACGTGGGTGGCGCCGTTCTCGCGCGCCAGCTCCGCCTTGGCCTCGGTGGACACCACGCCGATCACCCGCACGCCGAGGTGGCGCGCCCACTGGCACAGGATCAGGCCGACGCCCCCGGCCGCCGCGTGCACCACCACGGTGTCGCCGGGCTGCACGCGATGGGTGCGGCGCAGCAGGTACTGCGCGGTCAGGCCCTGCAGCATCATCGCGGCCCCGGTGCGGGCGTCGATGCCGTCCGGCAGCGCCACCAGCCGGTCGGCGGCGATCACCCGCTTGGCCGCGTAGGCGCCGATCGGGCCGGCGTACGCCACGCGGTCGCCGGCCTTGACCGTGGTCACGCCGGGACCCACGGAGACCACGGTGCCGGCGCCCTCCATGCCGATGATCAGCGGCATCGACGGCGCCTTGTACAGCCCGGTGCGGAAGTACACGTCGATGTAGTTCAGGCCGACCGCCTCGTGCGCGACCAGGGCCTGGCCGGCAGCGGGCTCCGGGGTCGGCACGTCCTCCCAGCGCATCACCTCGGGGCCGCCATGGGCGTGGATGCGAATGGCCTTGGTCATGCAAGCTCCGTCACGAAGAGGTCAGGCCGATCGACCCGGCAGGCAGGCCTGGCCGGGACGCAGCCGTCCGGCCAGGCTGGCCGGGGCTCACGTGGCGGCGAACCGGGGCGTTGCCAGGGCCGGGGTGCCGACGCGCACGCTGGCGGCGGCCTCCAGGGCCACCAGGGCGCGCTTGGTGTCCGGGCCCTCGGCGCCGGAGTAGCCGCCCAGGCCGCGCGCCGCCACCACGCGGTGGCAGGGGACGATCACCGGCAGGGGATTGAGGCTGTTGGCCTGTCCCACGGAGCGTGCCGAGCCGCCGGCGGCCGCGGCGAGCTGCGCGTAGCTTCGGGTCTCGCCGAACGGGATCTCGCCCAGCGCCTGCCAGACGCGGCGCTGGTAGGCGCTACCGGCGGGACGGAGCGGCAGGTCGAACCGCCGCAGCTCGCCGTCGAGGTAGGCGTTGAGCTGGTCGCGGGCGCGGCGCAGCAGCGCGGTGTCGGCCTGGTCGCGGCCCCAGCCCCAGTCGAGGGCGACAAGGGCGCCGTCCTCCTCGGACAGGGTGAGGGCGCCGAACGGGGTCTGCAGGGAAAGCTGGGGCACGGCCGGGATGGCGCACCCGAGCAGGGGCGCTGTCAAGCGGCGGGACCGCGGGTCAGCCTGGCCGCTCAGGGCACGGCAGCAGAGGCGGAAAGCAAAGCTGGGCTTTGCCCCGACCCACCAAAGGTCCCCTCTTCCAAGCATGGAGCCCTCGGAAACCACCTGCTCAAGAAAGAGGATTCCAAAGGCTCGGCCTTTGGCGGAGTTTGAGGCAGAGCCTCAACCTTGCTTGCTTCCTGTGCCCGGGCGCCACCCGCGGGCTGGGCGGCGTGGTTCTCCTGCGGCGGGCGGGGCGCTAGGGTGGGTGCCTTGTGTTCCGGGGAGAGCGCTCTTGGGCCTGCCGCAAACGGGCGATCCGCCGCCCTATTTCGAGGCGCACCTGTTCGTGTGCTGCAACCGCAGGCCGGAGGGCAACGCGCGCGGGTCGTGCGCGGCGAGAGGGTCGGAGCGGTTGCGCGACTACATGAAGGCCAGGGCCAAGGAGCTTGGGCTGGGGCAGCGGGTGCGGGTCAACGCCGCGGCGTGCCTGGACCGCTGCGAGCTGGGGCCGTGCCTGGTGGTGTATCCCGAGGGCGTCTGTTACCGGATCGGATCGACCGCCGACGTGGACGCCGTGCTGCAGCGGCACCTGACGGAGGGCGGGCGGGCGGCGGAGCTGATGCTGCCGGCGCGATGACGGCGCGGGCGGACGCCGGGCGACGCCAGCCGTCCCTCGCCTGCACGCGGCGAGGCGCAGGGCATCCTCGACCCCGGCCCCTGGCGCATCGGGCCTGTCCACTCGCCTCGCTGCCAAGGCGGATGCTCAAGGCCTGCCTTGAGCGGAGTCCAGGGGCGGAGCCTCCGGCCTTGCCTTGCCTGCCTCCAGGCGGGCGATGAGTGCCATCGACACGATCATGGCGCTGGCCAGCGGGTCCGGCCGGGCCGCGGTGGCGGTGCTGCGGCTCAGCGGGCCGGGGTGCGGGGCGGTGCTGGACCGGCTGTGCGGGCGGCCGGCGCCGCGGCGGGCGTCGCTGCGGGCGCTGCGCGAGGAGGGCCCCGGACCCGGGAGGGAGGCGCTGGACCGGGCGCTGGTGCTGTGGATGCCGGGACCGGGGAGCTACACCGGCGAGGACTGCGCGGAGCTGCACCTGCATGGCGGGGTGGCGGTGGTCGCGGCGGTGAGCGCGGTGCTGGCGCGGCTGGGGGTCAGGCCGGCGGAGCCCGGGGAGTTCACGCGGCGCGCGGTGCTGGCGGGGCGGATGGACCTGCTGGCGGCGGAGGGGGTGGCCGACCTGGTGGCGGCGGAGGGCGAGGCGCAGCGGCGCCAGGCGCTGCGGCAGATGGAGGGCGGGCTCGGGCGGCGGCTGGCGGGATGGGCGGAGCGGCTGCGGGGGGTGCTGGCGCAGCAGGAGGCGCTGATCGACTTCCCCGACGAGGACCTGCCCTCCGAGGTGGAGGCGCTGCTGCTGGCCGAGGTCGCGGCGCTGGCCGGCGAGATGCGGCAGGGTCTGGCCGACGGGATGGCGGGCGAGCGGGTGCGCGACGGGCTGGTGGTCGCGGTTGCGGGCGCGCCGGACGTGGGCAAGTCGAGCCTGGTGAACGCGCTGGCCGAGCGCGAGGTGGCGATCGTGGCGGCGGGGCCCGGGACCACGCGCGACGTGCTGGAGGTGACGCTCGACGTGGCGGGGGTGCGGGTGGCGCTGCTCGACACTGCGGGGCTGCGCGAGACGGCGGACCCGGTGGAGGCGGAGGGCGTGCGCCGGGCCAGGGCGCGGGCGGCGGCGGCGGACCTGGTGATCCTGGTGCGCGACGCGGGCGCGGCGGCGAGCGGCGGGCTGAAGGATGCCGGCGTGGCCTGGGAGCAGGCGGAGCCAAGGCCGCCGGCGATCGTGGTGCTCAACAAGGCCGACCTCGTCGCGGGCGGAGCGGGAGACGAGGGCGGCGACGTGAGATTGCGGGTCAGCGCGCGCACCGGGCTCGGGATGGCGGCGCTGCGGGCGCGGCTGGCGGCGGAGGTCGGGCGGCTGGTGGCCACAGGCGGGGTGCCGCTGACGCGGGCGCGGCACCGCGCGGCGCTGGGCGAGGCGGTGGCGGCGCTGGAGCGGGCGGAGGCGGTCGCCTGGCCGGAGCTGCGCGGGGAGGAACTGCGGCTGGCGCTGCGGGCGGTGGGGCGGATCACCGGCGAGGTGGATGTCGAGGCGCTGCTGGATACGGTGTTCTCCCGGTTCTGCATCGGGAAGTAGCGGGAGCGGCGGGGCCGGCGGGAAGAAGGCAAGGTTGAGGCTCTGCCTCAAACTCCGCCAAAGGCAGGCCTTTGGAATCCATCACTTAGTAATGCCAGTCCAGGGCGGCTCGCCCTGGCGGGTCTGGGCAGAGCCCAGCCTTGCTTGCCGCTGCGCCAGCGCCGCCAGTCTAGGCGAAGCAGCGCCTGGTGCGGCCGAGGCGGATCAGTTCGTTGGCCCGCGCGATCGCGGCCTCGGCGGTTCCTTTCTGCACGACCAGGACCTCGTTGGACTCGGCGCCCTTTCCGTCGGTGTATGCCGTGGTGCCGTTGCCGATCCCGGTGGGGCCGTTGTGCCCGTTCACCGTGGTGTCGGTGACGCGGGTGTCGTTGGTGGGCGCGGCGAAGGTCTTGCGGTGGTTCACCTCCTGGTCGGTCATGCGCTGCGCCAGGGTAATCCGGTTGTTCATTCCAGTAATTCCGCCCTCGATCGCCTCGCAGCCCAGGGCCTTGTCGCCGGGCTGGGACAGCACGAGGGCCGGGTCCGCCCGGATCGCCTCCTGTTGCCCGGACTGCTCGGCGCATCCGCACAGGGCTGCGAGGAGGAACACGGCCGCGTGGCGCGATGCAGGCATCCGGCGTCCCTCCAGAGTTCGATGCGCGACCATCGGCTCCCGTTCGCGGACCCGCAATCCCATGTGCCGGTCCAGACCGGCCGTGGCCATGGCGCGTTCTTTGGGTTGGCGGTCCTCTGCTATGACGAGGCGCGCGGCAGTGGGCGGGGCGGGGCGATGGCGGATCGGTTCGACGTGGTGGTGGTGGGCGGCGGCCATGCCGGCTGCGAGGCGGCGGCGGCGGCGGCGCGGGTCGGAGCGAAGGTGCTACTGCTGACGCACCGGCCGGAGACGGTCGGCGAGATGTCGTGCAACCCCGCGATCGGCGGCATCGGCAAGGCGCATCTGGTGCGCGAGGTGGACGCGCTCGACGGGCTGATGGCGCGGGCTGCGGACCGGGCGGCGATCCATGTCAAGCTGCTGAACCGCAGCAAGGGCGCGGCGGTGCAGGGGCTGCGGATGCAGGCGGACCGGCGGCTGTACCGGGCGGCGGTGCAGGCGCTGCTGGCGGAGACGGCGGGGCTCGTGGTGCGGGCGGGGGCGGTGGACGATCTGGTGGTGGACGCGGTCGGGCGGGTCGCGGGCGTGGTGTGCGCGGGCGGCGAGCGGGTGGGGTGCGCGGCGGTGGTGGTGACGGCGGGGACGTTCCTGCGCGGCGTGATCCATGTCGGCGACGTGCGGGTGCCGGCGGGGCGGGCGGGCGAGGCGCCTGCGGTGGCGCTGGGGGCGCGGCTGGAGGCGCTGGGGCTGCCGACCGGGCGGCTGAAGACCGGGACGCCGCCGCGGCTGTCGCGGGCGAGCCTGGACTGGGAGGGGCTGGCGCGCGACCCGGGCGACGCCGAGGCCGAGGCGTTCAGCAGGATGGGTCCGGGCGTGGGCAACCCGCAGGTCGAGTGCCGGGTGACGGGGACCACGGAAGCGACGCACCGGGTGATCCGCGACAGCCTGCACCTGTCGGCGGTGTATGGCGGCGGGATTTCCGGGCGCGGGCCGCGCTATTGCCCGTCGATCGAGGACAAGGTGGTGCGGTTCGCGGACCGCACCCGCCACCAGATCTTCCTGGAGCCGGAGGGGCTGAACGACGACACGGTATATCCGAACGGCATCTCGACCAGCCTGCCGGAGGCGGTGCAGGCGGCGATGCTGCGCACGATCCCGGGGCTGGAGCGGGCGGTGGTGCTCAGGCCAGGGTATGCGATCGAGTACGACTACGTGGACCCGAGGGCGCTGACGCCGGGGTTCGCGGTGAAGTCGCTGCCGGGGCTGTTCCTCGCCGGGCAGGTGAACGGGACCACGGGCTATGAGGAGGCGGCGGCGCAAGGGCTGCTGGCCGGGGTGAACGCGGCGCGGCGCGCGGGGGGGCTGGGCGAGGTGTCGCCGTCCCGGTCGCAGGCCTACCTGGGGGTGATGGCGAGCGACCTGACCACGCTGGGAGCGAGCGAGCCGTACCGGATGTTCACGTCGCGGGCGGAGTTCCGGCTGTCGCTGCGGCAGGACAACGCGGATCTGCGGCTGACCGGGATCGGGAAGGTTTGGGGGTGCGTGGGCGCGGAGCGGGCGGCGGCGCACGCGGCGCTGGTGACGGAGATCGGCGAGGCGTCGGCGCGGGCGGAGGCGGACGGGGCGCTGCCGGGGGTGCTAGCGGGGCACGGGGTCGCGGTGGCGGCGGACGGGCGGCGGCGAAGCGTGGCGGAGCTGATGGCCCAGGGGCGCACGGACCTGCAGGACGCGGCGGCGCTGGACCGGGCGTTCCCGTGGCTGCGCGCGCTGTCGCCGCGGGTCAGGCGGCACCTGGAGGTGGAGGCGCAGTATGCGGGATACCTGCCGCGGCAGCGCTCGGAGATGCGCAGCCTGGCGGCGGAGGCGGCGGTGGGGCTGCCGGACGGGCTGGACTACGCGCGGGTGGGTGGGCTGAGCACGGAGGCGCGCGAGGCGCTGTGCCGGGTCAGGCCGGGGACGCTGGCGGCGGCGACGCGCATCCCCGGGGTGACGCCGGCGGCGCTGCTGGCGGTGCTGGCGCACGTGCGGCAGGGGGCGGCGGGAGCGCGGCCGGCGTGACGGGCGTGCCGCACATGACAGGGGCAACGGGCGCGACGGGGATGTGCCGGATCCGCAACGATGTTTCACGTGAAACATTGGGCCGGATCGAGACCTATCTGGCGGAGCTGCTGCGCTGGAATGCCAGGATCAACCTGGTGGCGCGGGGCGACGCGGCGCGGGTGTGGGCGCGGCACGTGGAGGACTCGCTGCAACTGCTGGCGCTGATGCCGGAGGGGCTGGCGCGGGGGTTCGGCGGCGTGGGCGGGGCGGCGCAGGCGGTGGACCTGGGGTCGGGTGGCGGGTTCCCCGGGCTGGTGCTGGCGATCGCGTCGGAGGTGGGGTTCGTGCTGATCGAGGCCGACGCGCGCAAGGCGGCGTTCCTGCGCGAGGCGGCGCGGCTGGTGGCGGCGCCGGTCCGGGTGCTGGCGCAGCGGATCGAGGCGGCGCCGCCGCAGGGGGCCATGCTGGTCACGGCGCGGGCGTTGGCTCCCCTGCCCCGGCTGCTGCCGCTGGTGGCGCGGCACCTTGCTTCAGGCGGGGCTTCAGGCGGGGCTTCAGGCGAGACGCCGGGCGGGGTGGCGCTGCTGATGAAGGGCGCCGGGCACGATCGCGAATTGACCGAGGCGGCAGCGGACTGGCACATGGAGGTCATGCGACATCCCAGCCGGACCGACCCGGACGGCACCATCCTGCACGTGACCGCGCTGCGCCCCGCAAGGCCCGGACATGGCTGACGCGGCGCACGGGGACGCAGCCGGCGGGCTCGCGGCGCGGGACAGCGGGCTCGCGGCGCGGGACAGCGGGCTCGCGGTGGGGGACAATGGGCTCGCGGCGGGGGACAACGGGCTCGCGGCGCGGGGCGGCGCGGCTGCGGAGCTGACGCGCGGCGGCACCACGGAGCGGGCCCGCGCCGACGCGGGTATCCACGGCGATGCAGGCACGCACGGCGACGCAGGCACGCGGGGCGACGCGGGGATGCGCGGCGGTGCGGCGGCGCACGGCGGCGCGGGCGTGCAGGGCGACGCGGCGGCGCGCGGTGGTCTGGCGCGCGGTCCGGCGGTCGCCCGCGTGCTGGCGATCGCGAACCAGAAGGGCGGCGTCGGCAAGACCACCACCGCGATCAACCTGGCCACCGCGCTGGCGGCGGCGGGGCAGCGGGTGCTGCTGGTCGACCTGGACCCGCAGGGCAACGCGTCCACCGGGCTCGGGCTCGACCGCGCGGCGCGCTCGGAGGGCACCTACGCCACGCTGGTCGAGGGGCGGCCGCTGGAGGGGCTGATCCGGCCGAGCCTGGTGCCGGGGCTCGACCTGCTGCCGGCCGACACCGACCTCGCGGGCGCGGAGCTGGAGCTGGTGGCGCTGGAGCGGCGCGAGTACCGGCTGCGCGACCGGCTGGCTGCGGTGGCGGGGCGCTACGCCTTCGTGCTGATCGACTGCCCGCCGGGGCTGGGGCTGCTGACGCTGAACGGGCTGGTGGCGGCGCAGGGCGTGCTGGTGCCGCTGCAGTGCGAGTACTTCGCCCTCGAAGGCATCAGCATGCTGGTGCAGACGGTGGAGCGGGTGCGCCGGGCGCTGAACCCGGCGCTGCGGCTGCAGGGCATCGTGCTGACCATGCACGACCGGCGTAACAACCTCTCCGAGCAGGTCGCGGCCGACGTGCGCGGCTTCTTCGGCGCGCAGGTGTACGAGACGGTGATCCCGCGCAACATCCGCGTCTCCGAGGCGCCGAGCCACGGCAAGCCTGTGCTGCTGTACGACATCCGCTCGCCCGGCGCGCAGGCGTACGTGAAGCTGGCGGCGGAGGTGCTGCGGCGCGAACGGGCGCTCAGGGCGCGATGACGGACCGGGAAGCAAGGCCAGGGCTCTGCCCTGGACCCGCTGGGGGCAGGCGCCCCCAGACCCGCACACATAAGGGAAAGGCGAGGGGTGCCGCCGGCCCGAGTGTGGGTTTCCAAAGGCGAGCCTTTGGCGGAGTCCAGAGGCAGAGCCTCTGGCCTTGCTTGCTGGCTTGCCCGTGAGCCGCGACGCTCCGCGTCTGGGCCGCGGCCTGGCCGCGCTGCTGGGCGACGCGCCGGCGGAGGAGTCGCCGGTGCGGGTGCTGCCGGTGGCGGTGCTGGAGCCCGGGCCGTTCCAGCCGCGCGCGGCGATGGCGGCCGACGCGCTGGCGGAGCTGGTGGAGTCGGTGCGGCGGCAGGGCATCCTGCAGCCAATCCTGGCGCGGTCCTCGCCCGGGGCGCCGGGGCGGTTCCAGATCATCGCCGGCGAGCGGCGCTGGCGGGCGGCGCAGGCGGCGGGGCTGCACGAGATCCCGGTGCTGGTGCGCGAGCTGGCGGACGGGGAGGCGATGGCGGCGGGGCTGGTGGAGAACCTGCAGCGCCAGGACCTCAACCCGATCGAGGAGGCGGAGGGGTTCGCGCGGCTGACCGACGAGTTCGGCATGACGCAGGAGCAGCTCGGCGAGGCGATCGGCAAGTCGCGCTCCCACGTCACCAACGCGCTGCGGCTGTTGCACCTGCCGGTCGAGGTCAGGGGCGAGGTGGCGCGCGGCGCGCTGTCGGCGGGGCACGCGCGGGCGCTGATGGGGCACCCGGAGCCGGCGAAGGCGGCGCTGCAGGTGATCGCGCGGGGGCTGAACGTGCGCCAGACCGAGGCCCTGTCGCTGGCCGGCGCGGGGGCGGTCCTGGGGGGGCGCGCGGCGGCGGCGCCGAGGCCGCGCGAGGAGGAGACGGAGGTGCGGGCGATGGAGCGCGAGCTGTCGGCGCATCTCGGGCTGGCGGTGAGGGTGAGCTTCGACGGGCGCGGCGGGTCGGTGCGGCTGAGCTATCGGAGCCTGGAGCAGCTCGACGGGATCGTGGCGTTGCTGAAGGGGTGAGCGACCGTGCGGCAGGGGGCGCCGGAAGGCAAGGCAAGTCTGAGCTCTGCCCAGACCCGCAAAGGATCTCGGCCCTTTGATCCCACAACTTGTCGCAAGTCTCTCTAACAGTGACCTACTCCATCTCGGCCTCAACCATGTAGTCCTATACCGCTAATCGAGGGCGGCGATGAAATGGATTCTGTTAAAAGAAATTTATTATTGCTATTATCTCACAAGACTACATGAAAGTATTATTGGATGCATTGCAAACGGCCGCGCTTCTATATGCGCTTGATGAAGAAGCCATTTTCAGTTTAAGAAATCCCGGGATGTCCCGGCCCCGGTGAGTGTCAAAGGGGTTGCCGCGCGGGTCTCGTAACGACGTGTGCTTATCCGGGTGTCATCAGTGTCTGCACGGTGGCTGTCTGGACGACGATGTCGCGCTCGGGGTTAAGCGTCACGGCCC
>JAABUO010000997.1_pt1 | contig 40861 bp, 39 predicted proteins | sample 5559291 | NCBI WGS metagenome assembly JAABUO01 (sample SAMN10711878, study PRJNA513372) | rock metagenome | isolation source: Antarctica rocks | place: Antarctica: Victoria Land, Finger Mt sud
ACCCTAACCCTAACCCTAACCCTAACCCTAACCCTAACCCTAACCCTAACCCTAACCCTAACCCTAACCCTAACCCTAACCCTAACCCTAACCCTAACCCTAACCCTAACCCTAACCCTAATTATAGAATTAATATTTAAGAATAAAAAATATTAAGAATTATTATTTGTTTATTTATTATATAATAATAAATAATTATTTTCTTTTGTTTTCTTTTTGTTTTATTTATATAATTTAAATACAATTTTTTTTAAAATAATATATTAAATATAATCTTTATTTATAAATTTGTAAATTATAATTATAATTTGCGAGATAATTATATATATTTAATTATAATTTGTACATAATTATAAAAACAATAATATAATATTATATTAATAAAAATAATTAATATATTAATAAAAATAATACTTTAAATAATTATTATATTTATTTACGTAACAATAATATTTATAATTAAAAAAATTATTTTTATTTAATATTTTTATTTTTATTATATTAATTATTTAAACTTTAAATAACATTACTAAATTTAAAAACATTTAATATTTATATAAATAATGCGTAATTTTTTACATTAATAATAAAATTATTATCTTAATTATTTTTTATTTAAGCGAATTATTTTATAAAGAAAAAATTATAAGCGAAAATATTTGTAAAAAACTTTAATTAATCTTAAATTATAATATTAATAATATTAGAATATAATAATGCAAGAAATTTTAATTTTGTTAATATATATTAACTTATAAATTTATATTTTTATTAATATTTCTAAGTTAATAATAATTATTTAGAAAGTTTTTAAACTATTATGTTTTTAATAAATATAAAAGAATTATAAAATATTTATTTTTATTAAAGTAATTATGTAAATATTATAATCTTTTAATTAAAATATTAAGATTATTTAAAATAATATTTAATTTTTTTGTCTTAAAATAAATAAAATAAAAATTAATATATAATTAATAAAGAAATGTATAAGTAATAAAAGTATTTTTTTATTAAAATTACAAATGCATAAAGTTAACAAATTATTATATTAAATATTATTATATATTAAAGTAAAATATTTAAAGTAAAAACTAAAGATTTAAAATATTTATTAAAGTTTAAATATTACAAGATTTTATTAAGATTAATATATAATAGCAATTATTTTATTAAAGTTAACTTTAATATTTTCTTAATAATTTTTCGATTTCTTAATTAAGTTTTAAAAATTAATTGTTATTGTATTAATTTAATTAATAAATAAATAATTATTAATAAACTTTAGTTAAAATTAATTAAAATTAATTATTTTTATTATATTAAAAAATTTATCTTTTATATAATTTATATTAAACTCGCATTTAATACATTTATTAAAATTTATTAAAATATACTTTAAATTTATTTATTTAATTATAATTATTAAAGAAACATTAAAGATAAAATTAACTAATATTATTATTATAGAAATTATATTATTAATAACAAAAACTATAATATTAAAGAAAAAATAAAAGAATTAAAGGATAATAATAATAATAAAAATAACTTAAAATATTATTATATATATAATAAAAATAATAAATAAAAATAAAAATAAAAATATTATAAATAAATATTAAAAATAACTATTAAAAATTACGCAAAACGTTTACTTTAAAGAGGTTTTTTTTATATAAAATATATAATTTAATTTAATATAATATAAATAATAAATATAATTTAATAAAATAATTAAAAGAAAATATATTAATGTAAGAAAAAATTGCAATATTTTATTAAAGATAATTATAATAATTATATTATTAATTTTGCTAATTATATAATTTTAAATTTTAATAAATATTTTTTAATAATAATGTTTTAATTAATTAATAAAGTTAAGAAGTCGTTAATAACGCAACGCATAAATAGTTTTATTTAATTATTTTCTACATTATAACGTAATTGTTTTGTTATTTATTTAATATTATAACATATTAAATAACTATTAATTAATAAATATTATGTCGTAAGAAATAATTTAAAGTTTATAAATAAATATATTATAATAAATATAATATAACAAAATATATAACAAAATTCTTAATAAAATAATCTTAATTATTAAATATATATTTTGTAAACTTTGTATTATAAACTTGTAATATTAAGAAAACGAAAAAGTTAAATTGTAAAAACAATTTAGAAGCGAATAAATTATTATTATTAAATTCTTAATAAAAGTTACGTTAAATTTTGTTAATAAATAATATATATAATAAAACGATTCTTTTAAATTGTTAAATAAACGACATAATTAGAAAAAAACATTAGTAATTCTAGAAACATTATTTAATTAAATGCGTAAACTTAGAAAGCAATAAAGTAAAAAATTAAGATTAAAACGCAAAAACATTTTAATATTTTAATGTATTTATTTAAATTTTAATGTTGCACAATTTATTAAAACTATGTAATTCTTTTAGATAATTTTTTTAAAATATTTTACGTTAAAATCTAATAATATTAAGATATTTTAATTAATTATAATTATTACTATTTACTTTAAAAGTTAATATTAATTCTTATTCTTTTTCTTTATAATTAATAACGCAAGATTTATATAATTATATAACAATATATTTATAATGCATTTTGTATCAATATTTTTTATTATTATTCTTCAAAATATCTTGATTTGTGATTAATAAATTATCACATTATTTATTGACGAATCGACTAATCTATTTATAATCTTTATAAATAAAACAATGAACTTAAATGTTATAGATTTAACAAAGCATTAAGACTAGAATAACTATAACGACAAAAACAAAGAAGTTATATTTAAAGAATTTACTTCCTAATCTTTATATCGTATTTAGCTTAATTTTATCTTATTATTAAGTTGTTATTTTTAAATTAAAACATTAACGTTTAAACAATTGTTAAATTAAGTAAGATCTATTCGATTTTTGCTACTAACAATTGCTTTGAAATTAAAAATCATTGAAATAACTATGCATTAATGAAGTACTTAGAAAGTTCTAAGTACATGTAGAAACATTGGACGAAAATTAAGAGTAAATATATTCTAACAACTTCTAAGAAATCGTTCATTCTAGTCTATGTCTTTGCATTTCGACAAAGTTAACATTAAAAAAAACGATGTGTGATAAGATTTAATAATGACTTTCAAGTATTTACATTAAAATTAGCATAGAAAATTTAATTAGCAAGAATTATAATTTAAAAAATCGATTTAATCTTTAATTATAAATTAAATGAAAACAAGTATCTTAAGAAGACTAACTAGGCGAAACAATATAATATCGTTAAGTAGTTGTGCTAATAAATTCTTCTTCTAGCAAACTTCTTCAATGCTTTCTTCTATTAATAGCACTAGTATAACTAGAGCTACACGCACGTGTATTGCCACGACAACTTCCTTTATTAAGATAATTGCGTCAATGATCTTGACTTTATCGTTGTTAAGAATGATTTCAATGACAATAAACTTGCTTTTCTATTTTGCAATCACTAGTTTTTCTTGTCTCGTCTTAAGAACGTCTACAATGATGCAAGAGATAACAAATATTCTATGAATATCTCACAATACGATTCTCGAGCTCGACCCTAAATAACAGCTATGATGCTAGTGAAGATCATTGGCACCTTTTCTTCGCTCGATGATAAACCTTGGATAGATTATCGTAAGATCAAATACTTGGATAATTCTTTCCAAAATCAATACGTTCTCGATGTCGCACAAGCGAAGTATCTTGCTAAACATGTCAAAGATCTTTTATAGAATGTTAAGATATAAAGTAACGCGAACAATTGGGCGTGATATGCAGTGGCGACGTATGTTCAGGGAAGAACAGGCGAGTATTCGCAACGACCTCTGGTGCCGAAGGAGTTGCCTCCCAGCCCACTTAGTCTATTGTTCGATCTAGGAGACAAGGCAAATCTTGAGGCTAACGATGAAAATATGTTACAAATGTTGGCGGCTGAATATGGGATTAGTCAGAATGTTAGCGTGCAGGAACAGGCATAACACAAGATGTGCGTAAACCATACCTGAGTGTCTTAGGTACATCTTCCGCGAAAAAAGCAATCTCCCAACATTTCTTGCGTTCAGGTTGGCTTCTCCATCGCCTTGCAGCCTTGTGTATTCAGTGGCACGTCTCACTACAGAACAATAATTTTGAATTCGGCAAAGGTTCCCAGCCAACAAGTTCAGACCAAATTCCTCACCAAGAAACCTTCTGAAGACGGAGAACCAGAAGCCAATGATATACATTGGCTTCCTTGGCCTGACTTGGCTCTTATCATTTCGTAAAAGGATGGAAGTGTCCAACCACCGTTTGTATTTTACTGGAAGGTAACGCCAACGACATGACGATACGCCTAAACAATGGAAGATTAAAGGCTACGCTACCCGGACCTGGGAGCAAGCCGTGACACGGAATACTGGAGTGGTCACTTGGCGTCGGTAGCGAAGAGCTCTCTCACGAGACCAGTAGCTTATCTCTGTCTCCGCAACTTGATGACGGTGCTCGTACCCAGTCCTAGATTAAAGACCCAAATTCATGACTTCTGGACACTCCTCGATATTCTCATAGTACAGTGCGCCGGCGTTCTTCAGCACCCCACAAACACCTTCCATGTCTGTTTGTGCCCTAATCTCCAGTTCTAACTTTTCGAGCGCCTTGATCTCCGGTTCTCCTCGTTCCAAGACATCTAGGGCTGCTTCTAGCCAGCCATTGTCATCACCGTAACACCCCGGATTGATTCTCAGCCCCGCTGGTGGAATCCGATAAATCCATACCCCTCCTGCAGAAGGCCATCCAAAGATCTGCCTCTCTCCAGCTTGTATCGATCGATCTTGTGGTTCCAACAAAGAATCATCATCGGGTACGACCAGGCGTGCTCCGCAGCGCTTCATACGCAAACAATGTTCATCTTCATCATCATCATCAGGGACCGGTATACAACTGTAGCCGGGAACCTTCCGACGACGGCCATTCGACTTGGTGTTCAGAATATGGTCTGGGGGTGTGGTGAGTCTCGAGCGCCAGTCGGGTCCTAGGACATAAGATAAATAGGCGTTAGGAGGTCGGAAAGGTGAAGGCAGCCAAGACCCTCGGAGATGCGAGTTCGCGAGAGGTGGCCATAGACTTGAGGGTTGGCGTTATGCACAAGGGCAAGGCGAACATAGGGACATTCGAAACGAGGAGGGCCGGTATGTGGGTAGGTGAATTGGGCTAGTGACAGAACCGGTGCTGTCTGCTCCCAGGAGAAGACGGAAGCCAAGCCGTAAACATGTCGTGCTACGAGGATGACCAGATGAAGTGGCTGCCTAGAGACCACGATTATCGAATGCTTAGGGAGATTCTTGTGGGAGCGGGCCGTCCAGATCATATAAAGGTGTCCTGTAGAGGGTGCACTTTGCGACCCTGGTTTGGGGTAAGCATTCTATCAACAGCCAATGTCGAGCGACTGGAAATGATAGCGTGCTCCAAAGGATATCTTTTGAAACAACGCGGAAGAAGCCCAGACCATGTCACGTGTGCTCAGCGCAGGATCGTCGGGCCGAGATGAAATTTGCCCCATTTCTTCGATCAACTTTTCGATATCCCTTCATCGTCGAGTATCTGTTGAGAGGCTGAAGTGTCAAATTCTCTATTGCGGAATACCCAATAAGCCGTGCATGTCGGTAACGAATTGCATGCGACCACCCTGCGCCTCTTAACACAGCGTCTCGTCTCGACCCGCATCAAATGTGTTCTCCACAACATATACAAGCGCCTCGGAAGCGTGCTCAATCAGTTTCTCGGCGAAGTAGAACAAGCAAATTCTGCAGCGTTGATTCAATCAACATAGATGATCCCTTTGCTCCCTTGGCTGGCCTTTAGCCATCTCTTCAAGAGGACATGGTTTCCTCTACTACACTGGCAGAAGCCTAATTGTAACCAACTGACCGCAGCCACTGCAGGGTTTCCACTGCGGCTGCGGTTAGGACTTTACGCCTAAATATGAAAAACAAAACGCAAGTTCCGCGCATGCGCGTTCTGTGATAATTCTGCAATTCTGTTGTGTTATGGCCAGCGTCTAAGCTGCGGAAGCAACTGGTGAAGATGCAAGAAGAGACGAGGCTGACAGATTCTAGGTAACAAGAACTAATCGTTATGTAGCCTTCTTATAAGACAATCTTGTATCCAAAGTCTCCGGACAATTACAAGCGACTCAGTCCACCGTTCAGACGTTGTTGAACTGATGGATATGACTAGTACTGGCAATTGCAACAGATCAGGGTGGAGTGTCCCAAATTATGACAAGTCTTATAGGATCTAATGGTCTAGTAATGGTTTGACGCCAAACCAATCTGCGTAGGGTATATGTTACGCATTTGTAAATATCTATGGTGCAACATGCGCAGCTTCGCCAGCGGAATCTTCTTCCTCTGGTATCTCTATAATCAAGAGCACAATGTTAGAAAATTTGCCTTTAAGAGGACACACGAAAAATGCGTAGAATAATTTGACAACTGGAGTAGCGCCAAAGACGCATAGTTTTAACCAAGACTCGTTATCTTCTTTCTCGCCATTATATCTTTACTAACTTTTATCTTGCAATAGAGCTTACCGGCCGGTTATTTACTAGAAGCTAATTTTATTTGGGGGCTAGACGTAATTTCAGTGCGATCTTACTATTTTATAGTTGAGGTAGCTATTAGCGGCATAGGTTGGGGGGATCAATCTCTACAGCAACAATCTCTTTAATAGATAATATAACAGCATTGCCGCTCTCGAAGCCATTACTATCCCCATCATCCATAGATATATCTCAGCTCTTCCAGTCTCCGGACAAGCGAGTGAGATCGAAAGAGATACGGTATAGAATAGTGCAGAGAAATAAACGGGTTGACTAACATTGATCTACAGGCTACAGTAGACTATCTATTACTCTGGCTGGGTGCAACCAGTATCAGTAACAGGGTTATTGTGTTTGTCGTGCTTTCCGTCTAGCGAGTTGGAAACGTGAGGGACAAACAGAGCAGACTGTAGAAGTCTGAAATAAGGAACTCTGGAGTCGCAGAGATAGTCTATACAATTGCTTGGACTGAAGTTTTTGATTGATTACCAGCAGTTGCTAATCTCCTGGGGACTTGAGAGGGTAGATTGCAGTCTGTGTGTGAAAATAATTATTACCCTTAATACAAGGTCTCAATGTCTCGTTCCTATCTGTTCTTGATAGATCTTGCAGCGTCCTTCTCTCGATGACGACCAGAGATGGAGAGAGAAAGAGTACAGTGAGCTTATTTATTGCGAGGCTGTTCGCGTCCGCTGTGTGTTAATTGTTTATGTATATCCGTGGGCTTTGTATTGGCTTCTAAACTGGTGTGCAACGTCTTGACGTTGTGCATTGCTGGTGTGTTGACTAAGAGTACTGGGTGACTTGGTCGGAACCGAGACTTAGCGACAACGTCTTGGCAGGGGATGATTTACTTCGTCGACAGCGTGTTTTATTTCCGGTCGAACGGCTTGCTGGGTATCGTGGCGAGAGAAAGATACTGCAGTCAACGTGTGGATTGTCACAAAACTTTATCTCCGCGATCTTCGACGCATACACGGAATTTTGCCAACCATCGACTTGCACTACCTGAGCAAGGCAAAAGCTAGATTAGGACATAACCCTGCTAACCTAGTTTGTGCAGTGATTATGCGTAGGCCACACGCCATTATTATGCTGAGTGCCGTCCTGATCAAGGATCTTGAAGCACGAAGGCATCGCAGCAGCCAGCTAATAGCCCCCCAACACCGACCTAAAAGCGAACAGCATTCATGCTCGAAAGCTCACTCTCCAGCTCGGAAACAGGTCGAAAACCCACCTTCACTCCCTTTGGATTGAGCATCACGATAGGATTCTTGTATGTCGGATCGTCTTCATGGTCGGTCCCGTATGCTTGCTTGCTCCTTCCCTTGGCTTTAATCTTGTCGATCGCTTTCACCGATTTGATATCTTCGAAGTTGCCCTTAATACCGGATTTCTCGTTGTAGATCTTGTAGAATGGGAGACCGTGGCTGGCATACGTGGCCGCTGAAATCGGCGTCTTGGGCGGCTCTAGGCCGGTGATGTTACGGAAGGCGGCCGAATTGAGGATTTGAACATTGAAGTAGATGGTTTGGTCGCGTTCCCAGATGCTGGCCGGATTGGTGTCCGGAAGGATGGACTGCTTGATATAGCCCCCGGCTGCGACGCCTAGCTCCATCTTCTCGTGCACTTCCTGGGTGCCGCCGCCTCGGATATTCAAGGCTAGGTAGATATCGGCTCGCTGCAAAAATTTTAGTTCACTAGTAAGGGGTCTGGCGAATCCGGGGGGTTTCGTCTTACATTCGAGATGCTGTAGTCGCTCAGCGAGCGGGCTATTAAGGTTAGAGTGTGATTGAACACGACCTAATCATGTACTTACAATCTTTGAGCTGCCTCCCAGAGTAAATGAGACGCTGATGATCAGGAGGAATGCCTTCTTTCGCCTGGATCAAGTTCTTGACTTGTCCTACGGTTGTCAAAGCTGATACTCCTGACAGCGGTATAGTCTTGCCAGTCAATGTCTTAACAAAGACCCTGTCGATGGTATATGTCGCCATTGAGCCAGCGGGCTTAGCAGGGGTGATCTCGAATTGAAGCCCACCGGTGACATCTTCACCAGTCACTTGGGCTTCTACGGTATAGCCAGAACCCATGGGCATGGCCACAAATTGACGGACACGGCCCTGAGTGCTCGCGATGCCGTCAAGCCAGAGCTGATCAGGAGTTGTGACATAGTCTTGCACAGACTTCTGATCGGCCAAGAGGTTGAGACGACGGAGGCGAGTCGCAGCTGTTTCGATTGCGGGCTCGCCAGAGATCGCGTTGATCGCGCCGACGAAGACTTTGATGGCAAACTCGTCATTTGATTCGAAGCGGATCCACATCGCCTCGCGTTCTAGCGGGGTCAGATACGGCCTTTGTGTCAATGATAGAGGCACTTACGGTACATTGGCAGGAAGAGACCACCCTTGAGCGCCGTATCGGCCGGCAGGTTGTTCTTATATTTAGCAACCGAGTAGAGAGGGAAGATCCCCATGCCGGGCGGCAACTCAGAGTTGTGGTCACTGTCAGGAACGCGGATCGTTCGTTGAAAGGATATCTTGAGTGACTCGCCCGAGGGACCCTTGACTTCGATAGCGTCTTCGACTTTGCTGTCCATGGAACCTGCGACAAGCGCACACTGCAACCCCGTAGCTGGCATTGTTTGCGCGACCGTCATCGCTGTTTTGGTTTTCGATGTAGTTTATGAGTAGATGTAGAATAGGTAGCCTGAATGGTCAGACTGAGGAGGGCTATGGTCAGTGTAAGATTCAGGCGTGACTGAAAATGGGGTGAGAAGAGAGGGTTGATGAAGGGGGAGGAGGACGGGTGTGAAGGATGGGGGTGAATTTTGTGTGAATGAAGTGAAAGCCGGTCAGTGATCATTTGGCTTCTAATGTCACTACAGGAATCCTATAAAAGTGTTGCTACGATTTGTAGATGTTCGTCGTAACAAGAGATCCAAAAAAAATTGAAACGCATCTATGACTCGCGTCATAATTAGATCACACTTTGCACTTTGATAAGTCAATCGCCTTTAACAATATCTTCATTCGAGATATTAGACTATAATGAGAGACATTGTTAATTAGCTACATTGAGAAGCTCAACTAAGATCTCTTCTAGCTATCGTAATCAAGATCTAGAACATATATTTAGATCACTACTTTGTAGCTCACGTGTATAGAGACTTGCTAGATATCGTGCTATCGCATCGTTACATAATAATAATAGCAAATTAACAATTATATATCGAACGATTTATATCTAGATCATATTTATAGTATGAAGACAATTAGGAAGACAAATTAGTAATTATAACTAAGAAATCTTTAATAGAGACACTCTAATATAAAGAATAATACTATACGCTAGAATAAAATTGTCTATAACGAGATTAGATTGCGAGAGATAAAATAATTCGAACACTTATTAAGATCTTATATTTTTAGATCGATATATTTTACTAACGACATCGTATTTAAGAAATAACTATTATTTGTATTGTATCAAGTAAGTTTTTATATTATAAACGAAAAAGTAACATTTATTTAACTTGCGAAAATATATTTAAAGTTCTATTTTATAGATTTATTATTAATGTAATTAATTATTATACAATCTTAAAACTATAATGTTTATATAACTTAATATGTTCTACAACTTTTATATAATTTTAAGATATATAAATATATATTAATATAAGTTTTAAAAATACAATAAAATGCTATTTCGTTTAATATATTTTTTTTAAAAAAAAAAATTTGTAAAAAAAATTCTTAAAATTGTTAAAATTGTGTGTTAGAAAACACTTTAAACAATATTTTAAAATTCTTAATATTATAATGTATATTTAAATTTTATATCTTAAAATTACGCACAAGTTGTAAAATATATAAAGTTGTATTATTATTAAAATTTTAACATTATTTAATAGTTAATAACGTAAATAATAGATTATTACAAGCTTATTTAAATTATATTAGTAATTTAGATTCTATACATTATAAACGTATCTATTATTATATTTAACATATTTAAGAAATAAATATCTTAAATATAATATTTAATATGCTTAATAAACGAACATTGCAAACAATTATATTTATTATACTTAATAAACAAGCAAAACAAGCAATTTATATTTTTTTAATATATAAAAATTAAAAACGCAACTTTCTTATAAATTGTATTTACTTTATCTTAAGTTTTTACTTATTATTACTTTAATTTATTGAATTATCTATAAAAATTTATTAAATATAAGATTATTTATAGTTGTAATTCTTGTTATTAAGTAATTGTTTACATTGTTTAACAACGTTTATAAATCTCTTTAATAATATAATTTTTTCTAATATTTTTTTACGAAAGTATTAGCGTAATACTTTAAATATTTTAAGAATATTTGTATTAAATTAACACATTTTTATCTTAAATATTAGCTTAATAATATTACGTCAATTCTTTATTAATAAAGACAACAAAATAAAAATTAATAAATCTAATATCTATTATAAAGATTAAATTAATCTAAAGAATTAACTTATATAAATAAATATTTATTTTATCTTTTATCTTGTTTTAGCGAACAAGAAAACGATTTTTGCATTTATATTTTTTAAAGAAAGAGTTTAACATTAATTTAAATCGAATTCACACAAGTATTTAAAAAATTATAACAAAAATTCTTATATAATGTTTACGAACTTCGATAATTTTAAAAGAAATTTTCGAGAAATTTTCGAAACATTTAATAAGAAACAAATTGCGAAAAGAATAATTTAGCACTTATATAATGCTCTAGAAGTAATAGATGTCTCGAATCTTATTAAGTTAAAAGATCACAATAATTGCAATTTAACGAACGCAATATTATTTATTATATATATATATTAGAAGTGTTGTCTTTGTGCGTTCGAAAAACAAGTTTAACGACATAATAATTATTTTTCTCTTTAAATTTACGTTTGCGAGAATAAGTTAAAAAAAATTAAATTAAGTTACGTTCGCAATATATCTTTTCTAATTTATTAATACTATAAATAAATTTTCAAGAACAAAATATCTTATAAGTACGATCAAAAATCTTAAGACTTAATAAACATTTTTACGAAATTAAACTTATAATTTAACGATTTTAACTTTTGCATTTATTAGATCGCAATTACTCTATAATGTTTTAAAGATAATAAATGTTTTAAATCTTACTAAGTTAAAAGATTATAATAATTATAATTTAACGAACGCGATATTATTTATTACATATATATATTAGAAGTGTTGCTTCTATGCGTTCGAGAAACGAGTTTAATATCTATAGCGTTTTAGAAATAATAGATGTTTTAAATTTTATTAAGTTAAAAGATTACAATAATTGCGATTTAACGAACACGATATTATTTATTACATATATATACTAGAAGTATTACTTCTAATTTATTTTAGAAAAAGAAAACAATTAAAACTTTATCTAAATATTAATTGTAAAATTACAAGATTAAACTTAAATTAAACAAATAATTTACGTTTAAATTTATATATATATTATTCGAAAAGAAGCTAAAAACACTTTGCGAATACTTAACAAAAAACGAAAAAAAAGAATTTATAAGAAATTTTTAATCATAAATAAGATATTTGATTCTCTTTATACTTAAAAAGAATAAAATTCTTTATCTATATATTAATTATTAAAAGCTAAATAATATTACGATAAAAAATTGATATTTATTATTTAACATTAATAAACTTTAAAATTAATTGTTCGAAGCAAAATATTTTATTAAATTAAATTTACAAGAAGCATACAATTAAATTAGAATAAAAATAAAGAAGAAATAAAAAACAACTTTTCGTATATAATATAAATTATATAAATACATAATAATATTATTTAAGTTTACAAATGTTTCGACAATATATTAAAAAATAATTAATAATATATTACGACAATATTTGAATCAATTTGTTATAATATATTTAAATAACATTATAATTTATTTAAATATTTTAAAAGAATATATAAGTTATGTTTTTAAAGTATTAAAATATCTAAATAAAAGAAATTTATATTTTAAATTAAAGAAATACAAATTTTATTAAGAAGAAGTTAATTTTCTTAAATTTATCGTTAAACGACATAAAGTACGCATAAATTTCAAAAAGTTACAAGTAATTAAAGAATAAAAATTATTTATTAACGTTAAGAAAGTTTAATTCTTTTTAGATTTTATAAATTATAATAAGAAATTTATTAAAAATTATTTTATTAATGCAATATTATTAACGAATCTTACAAAAAAGAAGACGTTATAAATATAAAAATTAACGAAAGAGAAATTATTTTAAGATTTTAAGTTAAAATGTTTAAAGAAATTAATATTAAAGATATACAACTTATAATTATTACGCAAAATTAAAATTAATGCATTAAATTTAATTATCAATATATGTTTTAATTAAAAGCATAAAAATATATAACATTTAATAACATACTTTTTAAGAAAACTTTTGTTAATTAAATAAAATTATAATATTTACAATAAGAAGTTATTTACTATTATAGTATCTCTAAAGTTATAAAGAGTATATATTGAAGAATTATTAAAACTTACAATTCTTATAGATTACAAAAATCTTTTGCACTTTATTATTATTAAATAGTTTAATAAAAAACAAATGCAATAATTAAAGTAACTTAAATAGTACAAGTTTAAAATATAATATACATTAGACAAAAATAATAACAAAGTAAACGCATTTAACAAAAGAAATAATTATATAAAAACGAAAAAATCGTTTAATTATAATATACTTAAGATTAATAAAAACAAATTATTATTAACAAATAAATACGAGCTAAATGTTACTTTACAAATATTTAGAAACAATAAAAAAAAGTTTTTAATAAAGAAAGAAAAACTTTAGAATCTATTAACAAAATTGACAAATATATAAAAATTATTGCAAAAACATTTAAGAGTAATTAAAACTCTTTAGCTTTTACGTTAATATTATTAATTTTCTTAGATAAAACAAATTGTTAAGATATATATTAAATAATATCTTAATTATTAATAAAACAAACATAATACATATGCGAACTATAACGAAATTTAATATTAGAAATTATCTAAATTGTTATAAGATAAAGTTATAATAAACTTTATTATTAAGTTGTTTAAATCGACAAATCTAGCAATTAAAAATAAATATAATTCGATATTAATAATAATTAATAGATTTATTAAGTACTTATATATTATTATATATAAAGAGAAGTTTATAGCAAAACAACTAAGATATATTGTATTAAATCGACTTATATAATATTATGATATATTTAAAGAATTAATTAATAATAGAGACAAACTCTTTATATCTAACTATTAAAAGACGTTTTTATTAATGTTAGAAACGAGACTTAGAATGTTTATTATCTATTATTCGATTACGAATAATTAGATAGAACGAACAAACTAAAGTCTAAAATAATATCTAAGATATTACGTCAACAATACTTATAGCAATTAAGTATTACTTTTATCTATAATATAATTAATATTAAATGCAAAGATTTAAAATATTACTAAGATAATTTTATTCTTCGTTAACTATAATAAAGAATTTAATCTTTTTAAGAAAGAGCAAAAGCATCTATTAGCTTAGTTAATTATTAAGAGAGTAGCAACATTAAAAAAGATATACAATAATATCTTAAAGATTCAAGAAAAATTAATTAAATACTAGAACAAAAAACGAAAAACAACATCTTAATTAAAGAAGAGAAATAAAATATATCTTTTTATAAAAAAATTTAAGATAAGAAAGTTAAACAAGAAATTAAATTATATTAAAGTCAAATCGTTTCTTATTAAGAAGACAAAAAAATCAATTAATTACGAACTTAACTTACTTAAGAACGTTAAAGTATTTCTAGTATTTTATATTTTATTGTTGAAATTAGCGAATTTAATTACATCTTTATAGAATATATTTTATTTTTATTTACAAAAAGAAAAACAATATAAAATTGAAAAAATTTTATAACAAAAATATTAAAAATATCTTATCAAGTATTTAGAGTATTTTATTTCGAAAAATATATAAGAGTCAAAGAAGAATCTTAATCGTTGTCAAGATTTTCTAAGAAAGTTTTATTAAAATTAAACAAAAAGACAATAACTTAATTTTAATTAATTAAAATTTAAAATTATTCGAACAATATATTAAATAGTAGTTTAGAAGTCTTTGTAACAAATTTAGCAAAAAGTGCTTTATTTATTTCTAGATCATTAATGTTCTTTTACTTTATTATAATTATTTTTTTCTCTTTATTTTTTAGAAAATTTAGTTGTTTTTTTAAACAACTTAGTTTAGTACGCACTTTACGCACTTCTTTCTTTAAGCGTAATCTTTTCTTATAAATTCGTTTTATTAAAATAGATAGAATTGTTAAATTATAATCACAAATTAATCGCATACATTTTATATATTTTTCGAAATTATTATTTGTATAATAAGTTTTACTTAATATTGCACAATTGCGACAAGAACGTATTGCTAAACACAAGAAATTTAAAGCGTTAAAAAATCTTTTTTATAAGAAGAAGAATTTTTAATATTAATCTTTCTTGAAGACATAATAAAGAGATATTAAATTTTTAAGACAAAAATCTTAAAAACAAGAGATAATGTTACAAGTTTATTTAAGTTGTATTAGTAATTTAGATTCTATATGTTACAAACGCATTTATTATTATATTTAATATATTTAAGTAACAAATATCTCGAACATAATGTTTAATATATTTGATAAATAAACATTGCGAACAATTTATGTTTTCTTAATATATAGAAATTAGAAATGCGACTCTTTTATAAATTGTATTTAACTTATCTTAAGTTTTAACTTATTATTACTTTGATTTATTAAATTATTTATAAAGATTTATTAAATATAAGATTGTTTATAGTTGTAATTCTTGTTATTAAATAATTGCTTACATTGCTTAAAGACATTTATAAATCTCTTTAATAACATAACTTTCTTTAATATCTCTTATAAAAGTATTAGCGTAACATAGATTTGCAAAGTAAAATTTTAAATATATTTTTGCGAGTTAAATAAATAATTACTTTTTTGTTTGCGACATAGAAATTTACTTGACACAATAAGATGTTTTAAAATTTTGTTATAAATTCTTTTAAGATTATTGTTGTTGTTGTCAAATTGTAGTTAGCTATAATAATAGTAAAATTATTAATGTTTAGATTATTTTATTTCTCGCGAGAGCTAATTAATATTTCTTGATATTGTTAATTATTTTTTCTTGGTTGATCGTTTGTTGGATGCGACAATTTAAAGGTGTTGACAAACAATCATAACATTGGAACAAGTCAAGTCGTACCTCGCACAAGATCCTATTAGCTAGTTACATCTGCACTTTTTTTGGATGTCCCAACAATGTTTTGAACGTCGCCTATAGTCATCGAACGTCTTGCCGCTCACCTTTTCAATTGCAGCGTTGCGGAAGTCTTCTCCGCTCCTATGTTAACAGCCAATGTCTCTCGCGTTCGATATCTTTCTATTAGACGACACTATTGTCAGAGCCGGATTTTCAGTCAGCCTCCGATAGCTGAGCCTGCAGCTGCACTGCAGTGACTCAGCTCGCAGCACCGCGATGTCATGACCGATTCCTTGCGCCAAGAATGTTGCCCAGAAAGATAGCACCAATGATGATCTCGTTTCCTGGTGCATGAAGTGGAAAGACCCTGCATCAGATGTCAGCTCTCGGTTGTGAACGCCTCTCAGCACAACTAGCCTCTAGTTCTTCTTGCTGCTCGCTCGTTGCAGCAACAATTCCCATCACTGCTTACTTTTTTGGCCCAAGATGTAATGTCGTACTACTTCTCCAGCTGAGCTAAGAGCGCCCTCAATCGACTCGATCACACCGGGCGCTCGTGTTGCTGTAAGTATGCTCAGCCATGTCCGACTCGATTACGCAGCTCGCAAACGAGTGGGCACTGTGGCCTTGTAAGCCTCTACACCGGCACTATGAGAGCCCCAGAATGTCGCCTGCTTGCTTCGGGACCATGCCGGCTTGCGAGTTTATTAATCACTGTAACCTCGAGCCACCACAAGGAAGAACGGTAAGTCCAGCCCATCTGACCGCTGCATCGTAGCCTGGCCCCGCATGTGCCTCTTACTGCTTACGCTATATAATTGAAGGCGGTTATATGACTGATTTGCCCCGCTGTCTCTTCTTCACTCTTCCAAGCTTGCCTGTATAGTAGGAAGCCGCTCGTTACTTTGATTCTTCGATTCAGTCCTGTAACTCATCTCGACACATTAGAGAATCACCATAGTCCTTCCAGATACCTAGCAGAGGTCAGACATGGCTTCCGCACCCGCCCCTCTGGATTTTCATAACGTCCAAGGCGACATTCTGTAAGCTAGCCATGGACTCACTGGCCGAATTCCACTTATAGAAGACAGAGTCGGTGGTCTCCCAAAGCGAAATCAGACCTTCTTCTTCTTCCAGATTGATAAAGACCATGTCCAAGACTTCCGCAAACAGCTGGCACAGTGTGTGCCATTGATCACGTCGAGTGCCCAGGTGCTGGATGACCGCAACAACATCGATCAGCACAAGAAAGATGGCAAAACAGATCTCATAAAGCTGAGCGGAGTCAACATTTCCTTCACTCAGAAGGGTTTGGCTACAGTAAGTCACTATCCAGTACTCTTGATACTTAGAAGCCCCAAATCTGAGTGATTGATGCCTGACCTGTGTTTCACTACTCGTGCAGATTGGAATCAATGACAAGATCGGAGACGACCCTTTCGAGGCCGGAATGCTTGCCGGTGCATCGGCTCTTGGCGACAAAGGTACGAGTCAGCTTCAGTATTTGATCCCGCTTGGGTTCCTGCCTTCAAGCAAGATATCCATGGTGTCATACTGGTCACTGGCGATTGCCATAGCACCACACATGAGAAATTGGATGAGATCAAGAAGATTTTCAAGGTTGATACACCGGCTGCCAGCATCCACAAAATGATTGACATCGATGGTGTTGTTCGTCCGTAAGTTGTTATTCCCGTGCAGAGCGTAATGAAAGCCTTCAGACGTTTCTAGCTAGCATGCACTCGAAAGACTCGCCTTTTATCTATATTCCCTACTTCGAAAATAAATGCTAACTCCGAAAACATAGTGGCAAAGAAAAGGGGCATGAACAGTTCGTTCCCGCGACTCTCCACACATCTTCGGAGCCGCTAACATCATTCTAGCTTTGGCCACCTCGACGGAATCTCTCAGCTGGCCGTTAAAGACGTTGACACCGAAACCTTCAAAGGGCAAGAAACCGTACGTCAAGGCATCATGCTTCTCGGACGCGATGGCGACACGCCCACTCGCCCGTCCTGGGCCTTGGATGGGAGCTTTCTCGCTTTCCGTTATCTTTTCCAACTGCGGCCGGAATTTGATGATTTCAAAAAGCAAAAGGCCGAGAAGGATGGAATCGACGTGGAGCTCCTTGGCGCTCGCTTGATGGGGCGATGGAAGAGCGGTACAGTCCCCCTCGTTCTCTGTTCTAGAATATGCAGCAGGCCCACTGAGACTACACCCAACAGGTGCACCTACCGACGTCGCTTTTACAGCTGACGACGCTGCCATCGCCGCTGACCCCAACCGAATCAACGATTTTAGCTACACTTTCCCCAATGACCAACAGACCCAGGAGCGCTGCCCCTTCGCCGCGCACTTGCGGAAGACAAACCCGCGAGGGGACCTCGAGACACACCAGATCTCTACCGAGCCCCAACGCATCATTCGCAGTGGTATTCCTTTCGGCCCGGAAGTTTCCGCGGAAGAAGCTGCGAATTCGAAGACAACTCAAGGCCGTGGCTTGCTGTTCGTCGCGTATCAGAGTAACATCAAAAATAGACTCCAGTTCGTTCAACAGAGTAAGTGGTCCCTAGACTCCCGGTTGGCTTTAGTGGTAGATGATGACGATGTATCTGCAGGCTGGGCGAACAATGCAGGCTTCCCTATCTTCATGGCCCCGCCAATCCGGGATTTGATCCTATTATTGGACAGGCGCCGGATGAGGGGGTGCGCACGATGTCGGGGTCTAACCCGAAAGACCAGGCTGGACAATTCCAGTTGGATAGTCAGTTCGTTGTGCCGAAAGGTGGGGATTACTTCTTCTCGCCTTCTATTCCTGCTCTGAAGGAAAGGTTTGCTTTGGCTGCATGAGTTAGGTGTGCATCCGACTTGCAGCCACCATTCCATTTCTAGTCATGGAAGGTGCGGAGTACTATGCGTGTTGGCAGAGGCAATCGGTTATAGTGTGGTGGGAGCGCTAAGGCAGAGGAACGTCTACGATTACTCGAATATAGCTTTTTCCTAAATACACATTCGTTCCAGATCGAGACAAAGAGAAGTCAGATCTACATATCTCCTATAGGTTATTCTTAACATCATCTTCTCACTGTATTATGTTTGCATCCGACCTTGATTGATCGCTTAGTATCACGCATCCAAACATAGCGCATGAACAACTCCACATCTTTTGGTCTATTCTTGAACGCTTCCTTGATCTACCCTCCACTCCAAGAAACCCAACATACAAGCCCCCTGCAGCAATCAGCAAGCTCCACCTCACTGCCTCGATGATGTCTTTCTGGTCCCAGGGACATCAAATCCTGCTTACCCCTCCACCGCCATTAAAACCCTCCCCACAGTCACCCACTTCCCCAAACACATCACCCCCGATCAAAAGCCAACAACCCCCAGCAACCACAACTCCCCTCCCCTGTCCGTTCCTCCAACCCCTCCAACCCTTCCGACCTCTCCCATAACCCTGTCCCAATTTGGAAAGACACCAGGACTGCCGTGTCAGTCAAATACGCCTTCTTGCGCCTTCCCCGAACACATCAAAGCTGGTACGTATGTGTACGAGAGTCGCCGAAGGACCAGTCAAGGAAGGAGGCCATCCCGTTGAATTATGGAGCGGGATATGGGGGGTGCGCTTGGTGGGGCTGGTGGTGTTATAGGGAGCTAGGAGGAGATAGAGAAGGCTACAGATGGGCGTAGGGCCAGCGGATGGGCGGGGTTCCTAGTGATGTTCGTGAGAGGGTATGTTCGGAGGAGAAATTCTTGACTCAACTATTTTGCCGCTAGTTTTTGGGGCGCATCGGCGATGAGGTCTATGGGGGTGGATGGGAGGTAACGATGTTGGCTCAGGACGTTTTGGTATAGTGGATGGGCCTGTTATGATTGTGCACTGCCGACGAGAGATGCGCTGTCAGAATTTTTACATTTGGGGGTTTGAATAGCTTGTTGGGGGATTGCGTGATGAGCTGGCCGGTGGAACGGTGTTTGGCGCTATGTGTAGAGATATTGCAGGAGGGTTGGGGCGGTGACAGGGGGTGAGGCAGTTGCTGCATATCCGTACCTGACCTGAGGTTTTGGCTGAGGTTAGGGGGCCGATACAGGCTGTAAAGTCTTAATGGATAGCACTTCCTATGGTCCTGAAGAATGAGTGGTTCGGATCATGGGCGACTAGCTAGGGAGGGTGGAGTGCGAGCGAGTGAGCATAGGAGTGAGCGTTGAAGTTCAGAACGTCAGGGGCTACGCGATATGCAAGGCCTATATACACGCGCTGCTTCTAGGTCGGGATAGTGAGATCAAGCGGCCAATGTCGCTGTAGTGTTCGGAGCGAAGCTCCTTTATTGCTGGTGAGATTGCGACAAGCATTAATAGGGCCTATTCTCTGTGGTGGGGGCAAATGGTACATCATATCTTGGCCTGATTGGAAGAACGAATTGACGAAGTGGCGATTGGCTGGTCTATCAATAATTACCTAAAGCAAGAAATGCTCGGTTTGATAATAAAGACAACCGATATCGAAGAAGGGAATGCAGGAAATACAGTGAGTGATTGGTGTTTTGGATCAACGGCTGAGTAGTGCAACATATCAACGCGGGGGTCACATCAGAAAAGTCTCTTGTGTTGCATATTTAGCTCATTGATTTTTGCTATGTCGGCCATCTCCATTAAGCTATACCTTCTCCTTCCTTCGAACCTAGAGAGCAAAAAAGGGGAAACAAGATATATTACCGTGGACTATTGGCCATATCAGGGCCAGACGCAGAATTGATAATGAACCGCTCACATTTTATATCCGTTCCCCTTGGAAACGCCTTCTCAATGGGAGCAAAAATCGTTCTGGTAACCCCTCTCTCGCAAAGTCCCACCAGACGTTCGAAATCTCATCGGAGATGACTAGAGTCCAGAAAGTCATGACACCGTTTACTGTTAGTCCAAACCGATAATCATATCTGTCATGGACTTCGAAAAATTCGGCCTGGACGTAGCGCGCGTCTGGTGTGTCAGTGCCATCTGCTACGGCTTCTGTGAATCTTTGTCTAAGATGATCTCCGAAGTGCACGTCCAACGATTCCAGGGTGACGGCCGCGGTTCCGTGAACTATTGCCATCAGCTGATACAATTGCTGAGCAAATATGTTGTTCCCTATCGTGGGAAAATCGGGATGGGGCGGACTTGCACGATTCTCGATGACGGTCCCTCGACATGTAGGCTAGAAGGAACGGCGATTAGCTTTTAAAGCATGAAAGGAAATCCTATGGGGAGACTGACGCAGGTATTATTGCCCATGAGCCAAGTGGAAATACATCCACGCCCAAAGAGATGACCGCATCTGGAAAATCTTGAGTCAGCTTCTTTCACAGATGATGCAGGGAGGATGCAACTTACCTCAGGCGAATTTCTTTTTCGCGGGCATTGTCTAGATCTGTAGTTGGCGTTGCGCCTACATTCTGGACGCCAGGAGTGCCTTGGAAATCCACCATGCAGATTCTACAAGTGTGATCGTGCGGCGCAAGAGTCGAGGAGTCGATGTCCGGAAGAGTTCCGATGTATGTGGAGGCGTCCATCGTAGTTATGCCTGCAAGCGTAAGTGATGGCTTTAGTTGGTCGTAAGGGGCAGGGATGATTTTCTTAGCTGTTCACAATGCAGTTGTGACAACAAGTCTATGCTTCTTCCAGTGTTCCACACGGCTGGTAGCTAGTGGTGGGAAAATGGAGGGGAAATTGACCACTTTTGTAGCATTCTGTGGAACACAAAGCCATTATACGTCATGGCAAAGAAAGCCTAACAGAGCGTATGACAATGAAATAGGGGTTCCTTTGTTGGTGCTCAATCTCGGGACTAGTCGAGGTTGATGGTTCATCCAAGAGCATGCTGTCGCCTCGTGCAAAGGACAAAGAGCTTCCCGTCCAACACAAAGCGACGCTTGGTCCCGTGGAGTGCGCTGTTCCAGAGATCATCACATCGAGCGGACCAGGGTCGGGGTAGCAGCGGAGTCAACCTGATCACCAAGTCCTACTCTATGAGGGAAATGGGTTAAGGTGTCTACATAAAAGTCCCCATTTCATGCATCTAGCGTTATGTTCTGTTCTTCAAGTCTCCCAAGTCCTGTAGGATCAAGAAATCTGCCGTCTCCGCAATCCAGGCTGACATTCGTTTCAGAGTCTATGGCAAAAATCGATGAACGTCATTGATCTAGTGAGGATAGCGGTTGTGTCGTGTATGCTACGCCGCTGCGGTGTACAGCTTGATCTGCTAGGAGGCGCTTGAATAGGGTGTGGACGTTGTCTAAGCGTCAGAGAAGCTCGCACAATGGAAAGCCAGACCAGCGTCCGCGCGTTCCGACTATGGATACGCTTGTACGTTACGCCATCATTGTAAGCGAGTGCTATCTGCCGAACTGCCTACATCAATCAATTATATGCCGAGGAGCTATGCGGGTAGGGTATGCAACCGCCGTTGTACGAGTCATGCTTCTGTGCATTTGCGCATAAGTAGGGAAAATTGACGAACCAATCAGTAGGTTTGTTGAACCCCCTTTGTTTGGCCACCTAATCCAGCTTCTCAAAAGCTAGTGCCTGGATATGCGGCGCTGCGAAGCCGAGAACCGAAAGAAAAAGATTCGTCAGCCTTGGGCAATAGCTTGAGGCTTCGGTGAATAAATAGAATTGTAAATTGTAATACGAATAAGATAGTGAATGTCTTCAGACAGGAGATATGTCTACCGTGTTCCCGTCCTCATGCCGACTTCCTCAGCTGCTGCTGATACAACATTCGTCGCTGGAAAGGCATACCGGCTTTCTGATTTGCGTCATTGCTCTTTTCGTAGACAAGTCATGCCTGTCCAAGCACGTCAGGGCAATAATAAAAGCCATAGTACGACATCAGATCGGTCCTTCGGAGATGCTCACACATGGGCAGCGCCCAATCCTCAAAAACTTAGCAAAAATAGGTCCTGATCAAGGGTAAGGTCTTTGATCTCACGTTTGCCAGGTGGGCGCTGTTGGCAGTTCCGGTATCGCTGCATTGCCCCAAGGGCCCACGTACGAAGTTTGTAGCGGCGGACCGGAAGACCTTCAAGGGATGCCGCTCCAAGAGCTTATCGATGCCATTATCGAAGGTACGCTGCCGGTACACAATGGCAAAGTCTTCTGCATTGACAATATCATGGAGGCTTCACGAACTCAAGAAGAGAACATGGCAAGAGGGGAGAGCGTAGTTCCGACATACCTTAGTATTCATTGCTTTTTCTGCAACGACTTGTCAGGGAGGGTCGACTATTTGTCAATCAAAGTCCTAAATCAAACCCGCGAAACACATTGAACGCTTCTCTAGCCTCCTGTCTTCGTTCATGGGTGCTAGCTGTGAAAGTTTGTCCCTTCATTCCTGTTCAAAACCTTTGGGCCGATAGGCGCTGTGACAGTATTTCTCTTCGATGATGGCAAATTCCAGCCTTCTGACAGGCTAGCAAGTCTTGAACTCGATGTTGTCTTCTTCACACTAGCCATGCCTCTAAACATTCAAGCCGCATTTGCACACCAACTGGGTTTATCGCGCCTCAAAGCTACCTCTTACTCTCGCAAGTTTTTGCCTACCAAATATCCAAGCATCGTCGATGTATGACGAGGGATCTCTGGGAGAATCATAGGATTTGATTGTTGCTATCGAGTTCCAATCGGATGCATGGTGCTTGCTACTTATCTATAGAGTCGAGCGCCAGGTTCCTTTTTGTAGGATTTCTTTCAATCAAGGCTTGTTGGTTGATGAACGATGAAGGGTTCGAGCTCAAAGAAAGGATAAACCTACCAACAACAGATTCCCCCTGACAAGGACAGCTTTGGCGCATGCCTTGGGCGAATTCCCCATGCTTAGGGCTCATATTTGAGGGTTATACTAGCGCCAAGGCTTCCTGAGTGGCGTTGTTGAAGAACCTCAACAATCAGTCTAAGCAGATATTAGTCTCCAAATCTATTCTGTTCGAAGGAAATAGGATGGCCTTCAACACAGTCGCAGGTTGAAGCTGCTCATGCCCCGAAAAAGGACTCCACATTACGCCAAGCCCGTCACAGTCTCGTCCACCAGTGGAGCAAATGTTTCCCAGCAACATGCAGCCACGTTCGAAAATGGGGAGAGGTCCGTCAACGACCTCATCCAGCATTTACGCCGCAGCCAAATATCCTCGAAGCCTCCCGAGCGATTCCCACATAACGTCGATTCACATACAGTCCATCCCTCGCTCAATGCGATCCTCGACGTCCAAGAGACCCCAGCACCACGTCTCAGGCCAGGCATACGTGTTAGACGGACCAGAGGACCAGCAGGACCGCCTGCTCCGGAGAGTTGGATAACACCAAGAGGACGGACTATCGTGATCACACATAAAAAAGAAAGAGCCAATGGCGCAACCCAGACGATGCAGGAATCTCTAGGTACATTACCAGAACTACGGCTACCTACTGAGCGATCACTGCTGCATCTGGCTTTCAAGGCTCTCGCGAACAACTGGGAGGCCTTTGAAGAACACGATCTGTCCTACCTGGCGACCCTGCCTATACGGCACAAGGAAGCTATCCTCAGCTACATCGCCTTCTACAACCCTCAAGGTCTGAATTATAACAGCATTGATCTCTTATTCCATGACGATACAGAGTTGGCGGATGCCACTGGTAGTGAAGGTCTTACTCATCTCGACCTTGCCTCATGTCTCGGCCATGGTATCAAAGCAACAGACCTGAAAAGGGTCTTCTTAAAGGCGCCAAGTGGCAAATTTGGGGCCACCGCAGGCTCCAAGGCAACGGACGTTCCAGAGTCATGGGACAGTCAGTCTGCGAACCTGAGTGCGCCCATAGCTTCACCCCGCTTCCCAGCCCTGACCCACCTTTCTCTCGCATACCCCGCCTCTCCTTCGTGGAGACATCTTCTCGCCCTTACGCCTCACCTGGCAACCCTCACCCATCTGTCGCTCGCCTACTGGCCGACCCCATCCCTGACACCGAATTCCATGACCGCGTATCGCGAAACGCCATCCGGTAATGTTGACTACGGCGCTTCCAACATTTACAGTGTCTCCGTCGACCGTGATCTGAGCGAAGCGTCCGGCGTCCTCCGGCGTCTGAGCAAAGCTACATACTGTCTCAAATGGCTTGATATTACTGGATGCTGGAAATGGATCGCGGCATTAGAACCGATAAGCAAGAAGTTGGAAACGCAGAGCGACGTAAGCAAGGATAGCAGTTACGTACAAATCGGCCCAGACTATTTTGGCGCCTGGCGAGGGCTCGAGACAGTCATAGTAGGACACGAGTGGTTGCCCCGGTGTCTCGAAAAGGAAGGCTCAGAATGGAGACAGGTGTTGGAAGCAACGACAAGAGACCCTGCAGAAGGACATTGGATGGAGGCCGTCAAGTTCGAGTTGGGGATGTGGGCAAGATGGGAAAACAAGATCACAGACACCGAACAAGCCATCAGGTCGAGGCTGAAATTTGGCTCTTCAGATGGTTCCAAGACTGAGAGCCGGTCCAGGCCCGTCCGTTTCGAAAGAAAGTGGAAGGGTTGGTGGATCGAGGAGGCGCTGACACATATTGCAGAGGCTGGTGACAGAGTGTTGATGCCCTCTTGCCTAGTAGATCAGCCCAGATGGCATGGGTGAATCATTATGCCCCGACGCTAGAGGTGCAAGAAAGTAGACACAATCAATCTGCCTGCTTAGCTTCAGGCTGGTTTCACTCGAACGCACGTTACAGCAAGCCAAGGATTACGTCAAAGACTAAACATCGTGGCTCGCCCTCAAATGAATGCACTGGGCGAGAATACCATCTAAACTTACCTCAAGCTCTACAGGACATATCGAGCATTGTTGTGAACCATCCGCGTCTTCCCAATATACAGATCTGGAAAAGGGCTGCGATCACAACTAAATTGCTTCATAAAGCGACACAATTCGCAGAGGAACAATGAGAACGTCACTCTAAGCTCGTCGATCCACGAACTGTTACCTTGGAACACGAGATCAGCGCTGCACACAATTACGATACCAAGACATCAAGACATCGAAGAGCGGATTACAAGACAGCAAGAAGAGGTTGCTGCATTGAGAAACAAGATCGATTTACCGGTAAGCTCGATGCCACTATTACAGGGATGAACATAGCTTCGAGTCTTCCGGGAAAGCACACTCCTCGGCAATATACAGTAATCCAGCTTACTGAAGATTGCAAAAGTCCTCAAACCACACAAGCGCAACATCGATGCGCGATTGCTTCGCGCCAGCTATAGGTTTAGACCGTCATGATTATCTTTGTTCTTTGGAATATCTTATAATATGCGGAGATGAGACAATAAATTGACAGCGCAAGTACGAGGACAATCCGGTGCAGCTCATGGGCATGCGTTGGATAAGATACACCCAATGTGGTGTCATGATCACGTTGGGTTCCTCAGCCCCGTTGTCATTCATCGACCAAGCTCTTGGACTGTTTATGATGGGAGCAAGTGGCCGAATTTGCAACACATCGAAGAAGCAGCAGTCGGTCAACTCTCTTTGGAAATTTGGTTCATGTCAAACTTACGTCGGCCGAGAAAAGCTGTTGAGCAATATAAGTAGGAAAAGCATGAACCACCAGCCTCTGAGCATGTCAAGGCCTCTTGCTCATTCTCATTTCTCAGTCACCCACGCCTTCTCTACCTCAGCAAAGGCATCATAACCCATCAGCCAGTCTCGAAACCTCGGAGTAACAACCGGAAAGGAATACTCATTCAGCCCACCTGTCGCAAACAGCCTATCCCGCTCCTCTTGCTCCTCCCCATCGTGAAGTTTACAAGCTTTCCCTTGAATTAAACTGCCCTGCACTACCCTTGTCGTTCTCTGTTTTCGAAGCTCTTCATACATCTCGAGAACATCTGGGATCTGGGAAGCGTTGGTGATTCTGGCAAACAGCTCGCCGAGAACGGCCCCATCTTCCAAAGCCATGGCTGCACCTTGTGCTCTGCACAGTCTGCGTTAGCCGGATCGCCTTCGATTGGGAGGCTAGCGAGAGAGCGTACAGATATGGCAGACTCGCATGGCAGGCATCCCCTAATAAAGCGAATTTACCCCCTCGATGCCGCCACTCGGCCATCTCCCCTATAATTTTCCGGAGTCAGCATTCCGTCTTTGAGTGAGTGCATCGAGCCAAGGAAAGGTCGCTTTGAGCGGATGCTGTATGGAGATGACAAGCATATTTCTTACTACTCGTCAACATTCGCCACTTCTGCGTTTGCTCTACTACGCTCAGCAAAGCCTGTAACCTCGGGTCCCACCCTTTCCTACAACGATTTCTAGTCAGCGTCCCGTCTTCGAGTCCGTCAACCAAGCCAAGAGGCCCATCTCCGGAGCGACACTCACAGCAACTCCCTCATCTCCCCCGGCGTCGCCTTCGAGACATCAATGTCCTCAGGCATCGTATCCGGGCAAATAAGCGCGATATTGTAGTATCCATCCTCCTTGAGCAGGTAGCCCACCACAAAGGTATTCGGGCCCAGCCACAGATCATTTGGGATGTCATCTACGAGCTCGTGTAGGTCCGGATGATTGCGCATGTCTGCCACCTTGACTGTCAGCCGGTACGCAAGATCGCCGGTCCGATGGGGTGGGTCTTTCCGGCCCAGCAGCGTCTCTCGACAGATAGAATTTAATCCGTCGGCACCGATGACTGCATCCGCCCTACAATCCTTAAGGTCAGTATTCCGCTGTTGAATCAGTGATCTGATGCTTTCAAGACATATCCTGGGGCGGGTGATACGCTGGAATGGGGCTACAGATACTTAGAAAAACTAGCCTACTTCACCGCATCCTTCCCCACAACCTCAACCCTCGCCTCCTCAAAGTCAATCCCCGCAACCGTCGATCCAAGCCTGATATCAACCCCCAATCTGCGCGCCTCGTCCACAAGCACGGTATGGAAGTCTGCGCGATGGATGAAATACATGCCCACCCCATCCTCATCCCCACTCTCATGACTCAAGGGCATCCGATGCAAGATCCTGCCGTCCTTCCAGCCTCGCAGTCGGAATTCCGTTGGCTGGACGGAGTGTTTTGCGATTTCAGGGATGAGGCCCCAATTGCGGAGGATGCGGGCGGAGTTGGGGGGGATTTGGATGCCGGCGCCGACCTGGGGAGGGTTTAGCGGACTACCGTGTCTATGGAGGTAGCTTTCTAATAGGCGGGGGCAAAGGGGGGTGGGTCGTGAGGGGCAGGGCAAAGGGGGTGGGGAGCGAAGAGCAGTGACAGGGGGAGGATAACGTACATGGTGAAACTGGGCGGACTGCTCTAAGAGCGTGACATTATGGCCTGCCCGCCTGATGCCAATCGCGGCCGCGAGACCGCCAAGGCCTGCACCGATGATGGCGACGTGGAGGCATGAATCGGTCATCGTTTAGCTCCTTCGCTTTGGGTGAATAAGAAGGTAGGATTGGCGAATTGGAAGAAGAAGATTTGGAAGAAAGGAAGAAAGTAGCTGGTAAAGGAAGAATGGGGACAGGAATACTAGTAGATATCTTCCAGATTATTATTTTTGGGAACCTCACGTGTAAATGGCATTGCGACGGAGGTGTATGGACTTGCAAAATCCGATCTGCACGATGATGCCAACCGTGCATGCGCAGATGCTCGGCCAGCTTCGATTGGCTTGTGGTATGGGAAGGATTGGAGGATTAGTAATAACGGAGAAGGAGTTGATGCGAAAGGGCGAGGTGGGTGCACTGTGTTACAATCAAGGGAGGAAGCAGACAAATGGACGAGTGAAAAAAACCGGGTCTTGTGTCGTCTATGCAGGATCAGGTACGCAGCGCTACCAAAATCCAAGTCCGCCGAGCACGATGTCAGAAGCCTCATGAACGTATCCTCCATAGCTCATCATTCATATACTCCGTGAGATCGTTTGGCGCCGCTGTACTCGAGATGCACCGAGAACTTGCGCGTCAGTTCAGAGGCCTCAAAACGTCTCCCCCACACCACTCAATTTCCTCACGGGTCTCCTCTCCGGCGGTCCCATACCCCCCCCCTCTCTCCCCTTCGCCCCCGCTCCAGAGCTAATCCTTCTCCCTAGCCCCAACCCACTGATCCTCCTCTTCGCGATGCCTGCCGAAAAGGCCGGTGTGCCCTTGTTTTGATCACCTCTACCAAGTGCCCCTCTTCTCGCGGGTGTCGGCGTCAAAGCTTCGCCGGCTTCCTCCTCGTTGGTGCAGTCATCGTCGAAGGCTAAGGAACCGTAGGTGCTTACGTGGCTCACGCTTGCGGAGTGGCCATGGCCGTGGCCGTGGCCGTAATGGGTCGCGGCGTAGGAGCCGCCGATGGAAGAGCGTGGCCGCCGGCTCTCGGACATGGTACTCGTACTAGAGGAGTGGTGGCCCAAAGGTGTGTGGGTTCCAGTGATCGACTGCCGGCTGGTTGGGCGGCTGGTGCTAGTCGCCGCTGCGGCAGCGTTTGAGAGATTACTGAATGAGGTCCTCGAGGTGATGCTAGCACGGGAGCTAGGGCGGCTGGCGATGGTGTTGGCGCCGCGGTGGGGGGAGGATTGGGGGATGCCGAAGGAAAGGCGGCTATGTGGACGTTGTGGAGGTTGCTCAGGTGGCTGCTGGATGGCTGAGGAGGCATCCCTATCGCCGGTGCGCTTTCGGTTGCTGCGCATGGTGATTGTAGGTGGGATGAATGATTGGCTGACGGCAGAGACGCTGCGCGGAGAGGCTCGTGGTGGGGTGGTGGTGGGTGCGGGGAGTTTGGATCTGGCGGAGTTGACTCGTTGCTCAAGTTTTTGCATCTTTCCTATCAGGCCTCGGATTTGGTGGAGCGAGCCCGATGCCGTTAGACCGGGACCTTGCTGCTGAGGGTCTGGTCGGTAAATGGTGGAGCGGCGGGGTACGTAGGGTGTTGGTTTATTGCTCATCGAGACGGATGGATTGCGAGAGTGTGCAGTAGTGTGAGAAGACGAGGTTGAAGGCCTTGGAGTGATGTTGGAGTCCGCCATAGACAGTCTTGACCTGGGAATAGCTTTGAGTACTGGCTTTGGGGGCGCAGGGGCTGAATGGTCAGAGGTTGGTGGTGAAGGTGGGGTAGGTGTCTCGGAGACAGTAGAGGAAGCTGACTTCGTAGGTGGAGTTGCAATGGTAGGTGAAGAGGTCGATGTGGCTAGCGAGTGCTGAGATCCTCGGGTTGGAGGTCGATCCGTTATGGGATCTAAAGGAGTCGGCTTCCTTGAGCGTTGTCTTTCGGCCGCAGCCTCGGCGTTGCGGAGTTGCCCCTGCCTCACTTCTGCCTCCACCCGTAAATCACTGAGCTCATCCCGAAGCCTTTGTGTTTCAATCCTGAGATTTTCTCTTTCTTGCTCTCCAGCCTTAATCTCCTCTTCGAAGATCACTCCGCGCTCGATTGCAACATTATATTTCGATTCCAGATCCTCTAACGACGACGTTGTGTTTCTAGCTTGTCGTTCGAAATCATCGTTAGCCACCTCGATATCACGCAATTTCATTGTAACAGTCCGATTGGTATCTCGAAGGGTTGTGATCTCTTTCTGGAGGGCGTTTTGGGCGGAATTGGCTTCGGTTTTGGATTGTTTGTATTTAGTCTGATATGGAAGGTAGCATCAGCTTTCTGGCCTTTCAAAGCTGTCGAATCAATTCGGAGAAGACATCACCCACCTTCCACTCTTCCACCTCATATCCCAAGCTTTCTACCTTCTCTTGCAGCTGTCGCTCCCGCTTCTCAGACGCCTCAACATCCCGCTCGAGCTCCGACTCGAGTTCCTTGCTCGAGGTCTGGAACTCTGCTAGGTCGGCTTCTAGCTGCTCATACTGGGCCTTGTAGTAGGACAACGATTCAACGCCGTTGGTGGCTGCAGACTGTGGAGACGAAGGGGGCTGCTCCTTGGACGACATGGCAATGGCACTAAATGTCCCACGGACTCATAAGGACTAGACAGGGACTGCTGGTCAAATGCCGTATGCAGGCTTTTTGTGTCAGTGGCACTCTTATTTTGGGATCGTTCCCGGTTGTTATCACTGGGTGATCGTGGTGCTGTAATGGACCCCCTTCTGGGCCGGAAGACGCTGGAGATGTTGTTTAAGAATGCTCGAATCCCATCTTGCCCTCCTCTTCCGATGGGTTCCAGACTGCCCTTTCTTGCTGCTGGTTAGTGGTCGTTGGATGGTAGCGTTGCCAGGTGAAGACGGCGAGGACGGCGTTGTTGATATGCGACAACGGACGCTAGATTAGCGCGATCTGCCGGCTTTAGCGCGGGTTAGTGGGATTCACAATCCAGCAGTCCAAGCCTACCTCGACTACGAAGTACTACCCTCTCCGTTGCAACACCCACCAATTGTGCGAGCATTACTTCAGCTACTGATACATACTCGATGCTGGACAGCGCTCAACTGCAGTTGTAACCTTGAGCTATTCTTGCTCAAATCGGTATGCCACCATGGTGTTGTTGCCTTCTCAACGACCAACTTTCTGAACCTATAATCTACACCCCACCCTTTAGACTACACCCCATTGCCAACCCTATCTCGGCCTTGCTCTAATGGCTTCTTCATCAGTCTTCAATGGACCTATTGATGCCTTACCTGACAGTTCCAGCACTTCGCAGCCCCCACCCCAAGATGGACCTTCTGCCGACTTTTCCTCGACCTCCGAGCAGCCACCACGCGTTGGCATGTCCTTCGACTCGATGGCCAATGCAAAGAAGTACATCACCGAATGGTGTGCGAGGGAACGGATACCCTACAGTGTTTGGAAAGCGGACCGCAGATGCTGGGTCCTGACGTGCAAGGACAAGAGCAACTGTCTTTTCCGATTACGGGTGAAGAACATCGACCGGCCGATCATCAGCATCCTGGAAGCGCATACCTGCTCATCTCTGTCGTTCCGGAGGACGGCGCAGACTGGTGGACCGATAAAGGCAACTCCATACAATTGGCCTCATGACGCGTCCCTGGGGCGGCAGACTACTGCATTGGTGTTGATTGACATGCAGCGAGACTGTGAGAATTTTCCCCAACCCGACGGGTAGATAGATGCTGACGACAACTTGCAACAGTCTGCTCTCCTGGAGGCTTCAACGAGCATCAAGGAGAAGACATATTACAGATCAGGAAGCTGATCCCTGGTCTGCAGCGGTTGCTGTATGCCTTTCGAGGCGCTGGCTTTCCAGTTTACCACACAAGAGAGGGTAGGTCAGAGAGATCAAATCGTCACATGATCCTAGGTTAACGACGAACTGCTAGGACACCGACCGGATCTCTCTACACTGGGTAGTCGCGAGGCCTTTCGGTCACAGAACAATGCCTCGGGCCTTGGTATCGGATATCCCGGACCCCTTGGACGATTCATGATTAGGGGAGAGGAGGGGCATGACATAATACCGGAGCTGTACCCCGTACCTGGCGAGCCCATCATCGACAAACCCGGTCGAGGTGCATTCTCGTATACCGAGCTCGAGCTACTGTTGAAGAACAAGGGTGTACGGAACCTCGTGGTAGCGGGTATGGCGACAGATGTCGGTCTGAGCAGCACCATCAGGGAAGCGACTGACCGGGGCTTTGACTGCCTTCTCATCGAGGATGGCAGCACGGCCAAAGATGCGAGACTGCACAAGACAGCCTGCGAAAGTATTGCTTCAGGCGGCGGGACGTTCGGGGCGACCGGGAAGCTCCATCTCGTTGCCGGATATTTGGAGTTGATGGCGCATGACCGGCGTAACGGTATTGAACCGGGGAACGGTGGATGAGATTTGATCATGATATACGTCAGAGGCGCCACGGGGTCGGGAAGCGGTAACAGCAAGGCTTAGGAGTTGTTTGCATCTCTGTGAGTAGCCATATACCCATCCACCTCCTGGGATTCAGCATTATCCCATATCCTGGTCTGGCTCACCTGTTGGAAATCCATTGAGTCATATATATTCTTGTGTGTTCTTCGAATTCCCCTATCAAATGTGCCCCAAGCAGTCAAACCCTTTGACAATTTACTTCTACATCTATGTGTCTCCGCTGGTGGTTGAGTCCTCCACAACTTCGTCAACCCGCCTCGCAAAACAAGTGCTGAAAATAACGCACCAATGCTTACACTCACAATAATAGGTCACATTAGCTGGAGTCTCCTCAAGGCTAGAGTCCCGACATTACAGACCACAGCGCCACCGTCGAGACTTACAAACATCTATTATATCTATCGGAATAAACCGAAGTGGACTAGCATCTTAGGGCTTTCCTAGGCTATTGTGGCGGCTTCGTAGGATGTGGAGCCAATAGCGTTCCCGAGATAAGAGTGGCCTGCAGATAAGAGTCCAGGCCGATGCGCGATGAGGAAGGTGTCGAGGGTGTGCAGAACAGCTGCCAGATAGGCGAGCAAAAGGAGCTTATGGGCACGATGCGGGGCGACGTCGTTCGAGATGGCTTACAGTCTCTGGATTGTAGCATATCAGCAGATACCACCTCGTATCACCCCTCGGCGCAAGACTTCTTTCACCAGTCTTCCATCGACGTTTCACTTCTAACGCGCAGACGAAAGGCAAGCATGGCCGACGAAAAAGAAATCTTTAGCGGTGAGATCCAGGAAGAAACCGTTCTCGAGAACCTGGGCTACCAACAGGAGCTCAAGCGCTCTTTTGGGCTGCTGGGCATGGTGGGCTTCAGTTTCAGCATCGTCACTAGCTGGACTGCCTTGGGAAGTGTCCTGATCATCGGTGTCGAATCCGGAGGGCCTCCGGTGATGATATGGTCGTGGATCGGCATCAGCATTTGCGCCTTGGCAGTTGCTTATTCAATGGCCGAGATCTGTTCGGCCTACCCTGTTGCTGGTGGCCAGTATAGCTGGGTGGCTCTTCTCGCACCGCCAAAGATTGCCAGAGGCATGTCTTGGGTCACAGGATGGTTCATGATTACCGGTATGCGTTCCGTGTCTATGCAGAATGGGAGCTGAGAAAACATCCCCTAGGTATCTTAGCCATGGGCGCCACAAACAATTTCATCGGGGCGAACTTCATCCTGGGGCAAGTCAACCTGTGCTTTCCCGATTACACCATCCAACGCTGGCATATTGTTCTTGTCGCTTACTCAATAGCCGTCGTATGCACAACCATCAATATCTACGGCCCACATCTACTAGACAGGATATCTCAAGCAGCTATCGCGTGGAACATAGTTTCTTTTGTTGTTGTTATTGTTGTTATCTTGGCTTGCAACGATCATAAGCAATCGGCGGGCTTCGTCTTCAGCGACTTCCAGAATTCTACAGGCTTTGGTACTGCATATGCAGCCATTCTTGGACTATTGCAGAGCTCATTCGGTATGTGTTGTTACGATGCGCCGTCGCATATGACTGAGGTGAGACTGCCATTTTGAAAAGTCTTTGATGCACTCTGAAAGGATGTAGGAGATGAGGAACGCCTCCAGAGAAGCACCTAAAGCGATCGTCATGTCCGTATATATCGGGGCCGTGACAGGTTTCGTCTTCCTTGTAGCTGTCTGCTTCTGCATAGGAGACATCACCGCCACCGCTCAATCGACGACCGGAGTACCCCTGATTGAGATATTCTACAATTCCACGGGCTCGGTCGTCGGCACCTGTTTCCTATCATCCATGATAGTCGTTATTGGACTTGTTTGCGCCAACGCGTTGATCGCCGAGGGCTCAAGAAGCCTATTCGCATTCGCTCGCGATCGTGGCTTGCCTTTCTCTCAACTTATTTCGAAGGTGGACAAGAAGCGACAGATTCCGGTGTATGCCATCTTGCTCACTTGCTTGGTTCAATTGGCGATGAATTCCATATACTTTGGCACGTTGACTGGCTTCAATACGGTAATCGCCATTGCCACCGAGGGCTTTTGTAAGGCTCCATCTTCTCCTAAATGTGCGTATGCCTCATGAACTAACGGCCGCGCAGACCTCTCGTACGCCATGCCATTAATCGCTCGCATTATGGCGTATTCGACGAATCACATGAAAGTGATACCTGGCCCCTACACTTTGGGAAGATACAGTGTCTGGCTCAACATCGTGGGACTTCTCTTCCTCGTGTTCACCTCAATCACCTTCAATTTCCCAACCATAAATCCGGTCAACAAAGACAACATGAATTACACAAGCGCTGCGATCGGGGTCATCGGGTTGATAAGTGTCGTGACTTGGGTAACGACTGGGCGCACGAGCTTCACTGGACCGCAAATAGCAGTACCTGCTGAGATGTTAGAGCCTCCAGCCTTGGCGAAAGACGAAGCTTCGGACGAGAAGACATTCACACGCCCTGAAGGGTGAGGCAAGCACTGGAATATTGTAGAGTCTCTGTTGTTGTCTATGCTTCTCGCTCGAGTGGATTTCAGGTGGAGGCTCAACTGGTCGACAAGGCAGACTACTTTAGGCAAACGGACTTTGCATGACCCACGCAATGCGATCCTGCCACCTCTAACCAATCAATCTGTTACCAACAGGTTCAATAGCCGCCAAGCAGCATGTACCGCGCGTCTTCCACGATGATGAAACTTCCGCCCCAATCTTTCTCTCTTGACAGCCTCCTGGAATCCTTCACATCCATCATAGCGAATGAAATCCTCACAGTCTCGGCTGAAACATACATGTTTGACGCTGCACGCAAGGGTGAACTTGTAGTCGGCTATGACTGGACCATGCTCAGAGCTGGTAAATCCAATTCCTTGAATGGAAGACACAACTCTCGGGAGCTACTGTCTGCTATTTACCGCACATGACCTTAGCAGATATGTGGCTAGAAAGTTACGATCTTTGTCAATTGTCGATTTTCCCTTTCCAATTGCGACTTCCTTTTCTGTTACACAGAGCATCTGCCCTTCTCATCAGTATCTATTATGAATGCTTCAGCTGCTCGAAAGGCATTCATCTACAGATTTTGTACCACGCAGCCCGGAAAAGCCATTCTGACCACCATCTTCGTCCTTCACGGACCAATCCGTCTGGCATTCTTGCTACTCTACTTCATCCCCAGCTATCTTCGTCCGCATCCACAATTGACATATCACCAAGCAGTTGGCACCGCCCTCCTCAAGCTATGGTTTTCCTTCGCCAGCACCATGGAGTTCCGAACCACCAAATCTCTAGACCCCGGCCCCGAAAAGGAGCGCTTCGTAGTCATGCGCCCTGCTAAGCCCGAGTCTTATTCCGGAGTCGCGAGCGACAGTTGGGTTCAACCAGTTCCTATTGGCGGCATGTGGTATCCAAAGCTCTACGAACCAGATATCGACACTGACAAGAAGATTGTTCTGCACTTCCACGGGGGCGCCTACGTACTTGGTGGTGTCCGGCCTATGGAGGGTGGCTGGGGTCCCGAAGTCCTCGCTAAATCAATCCATGGGCTAGTCTTATGCCCTCAATTCCGCCTACCTTCGGAACACAGAGGTCGCTTCCCCGCGGCTCTGCAGGATAGCATCACTGCCTATCAGTACTTACTAAGCCAAGGTATTCCGAGCTCGAGGATCGTCATATCCGGGGACTCGGCAGGCGGCAATCTCGCACTGGCCCTGTTGAGATACCTCGGTGAAAATGGTAGCTCCTTACCCTTACCCTCCGCGGCGCTGCTTTGGAGCCCTTGGCTAGACCTAGCTGCGGATCCATACACTGTTGAGTCCCATCGGAATAGGAAGACCGACTATCTCACCCCCGTGTTGATCGAATGGGGCTTGCGCGCCTACCGACCATCGTTCCTCGAAGCCACTCACCCTTACTTGACGCCGCTTAATAACCCCTTTGCCACAAAGGTCCCTGTATTCATGCAGTATGGTACTGCGGAGGTGCTGCTCGATGAGCAGAGAGCTTTCTGCTCGCAAATGGGGGAAATAGCCGGCAACAGCTTGGAACGTCTAGAGATTCCATGTGCGCCGCATGATACGTTTTTGGGTGGGCAGATACTGGGGTTTGAGAAGGAGGCCAGAGACGCGGCTGAGAGAGCTAACAAGTTTCTCGTTGGCCAAGATACAAGACCATAGATGGTATACAGCCTTTATGCTTGCCTTCGCCAGTTTGTTGGATGGATGCATTAGCCTATAGACATGTCACGGTCGAGGTAAAATGTTGCAGCTTACAGAATCTGGGTTCAAAGGGCAGATAGCTATTCTTCCTTCCTTCTCTCTTCGCATTTCCGCCCTTCTCTCCCTTTCCATCCTTTTTGCTTTCGTATACACCATAAGAAAGGAACGAAGGGTGGCTTGCTAATGAAGATCCAGCTGTCTACGGTACTTCGAAAGCCGCAATTGTCAACTTGACGAAAAGCGTGGCATTGGACTACGCCGAACATTGGATTACTTGCAACGCTGTATGTAGCGGATGTAAGACCATGCTCTGACCATACTTAACGAGGATTCGAAAATACGATGGAATGGCTGACGAGAGATTACATACAGTCATCCGAACTTCAATGACGAGGACCCTTTTCGATGATCAGCCCTCGAGGGATTTCATGAAAGCTGCCACGCCGCTACCGAGGGAAGGAGCACCTTCCGACGTCGCTAAAGCAGCAGTCTTCCTCACAAGTGATAACACTACCTGGGTGACGGGAGTGCCTTTGCCTTTTGACGGAGGATTTTTGAGCCACTAGCCACTGCTGCGTTGCCGAGATTCGCTGTATACTATATACATATACTTGGCACCTAGCCGACAGAGCAGCAGTCTGCTTCCACATAGGCTGTAAGCACCTCAACAAAAGGCTATGAAATTGCTACGTTCCCAAAAAACCCCCCCCCCCCCCCCCCCCCCCCCTGCCTAAGCGGCTGGTGAAATGGAGTAAGCAATTTGAACCCAAGGACCGCAAGAAGGTGAGAATGTGAAACGTAGGCCACACCCATACGGAATATCAATGTAGGTAGCTCATTTCTTAGCCTCCTTAATCTGCCGTCTTCTTAGCAGATCCTCTCTTTCTATCACTTAGGAATGCTTTCAAATCTCAATAACTTCAACTATTCGACCTCTATAAATATATAAACGTACTCTTTGCACATTCGTAGCTTCAAACCTGACCCTTCTCGGGCGTCGTTAACCCCAAAGGCACGCGCCCCCCGCCGCCCCCAGAAGAATCCAGATGCAGGCTTCATAAGCCGCCCCGAGCGTCAGTCATCCCATCCATCGACTTTCGCAGTTGATGCAGGCAGCAGATACAAAGGAGGATCCTCTTCTCCATTGTGTTCCTTGTCCTCGCCACCGCGTTCTGCCACTTGTCTGCAACTCCTCGCGGCATATGATAAGCAATTGAAATCGACTCTCTGTCCAGTCTCTCATAGCCTCCCGCCACCGTACGACGATTGCTGAGGTAATTGTTCGGAAGAGCTTATGAGTTCAGTTTAATCACTGATAACCGTTCGCTAGCCAGTCTTGATTATCATTGTGTTGTCTTTCTCAATTTGGTTCTTAGTTTTCAGCTTCATCCTCATCATCTCCCAGACACCTTCTTTCAAATAAAGCTAAGCTATGCCGTTCACGACATATAAGCAGCTCTTGTGTAGGGTGTTAAGAGGCACGTACTTGAGAACAGAAAATTTTCATCGCCCACAGACGCCGCACGCCTATCCAATGATCATAGCTATAGAAGTAATTGAAGAGTTAGATAACCATACATCTTAGCTCCGGGCTGTGATTATTTAAAACTGATGGATGTCACAGGGTGGTAAATCACACAGTGGTCCTCGCTCCATTGATGCTGCCGAAGATGTTGAGCCAGGGAACATCGCCACGAGAGGTGACAGAATCGCCGATAAAGCGGGTAAGAAGGGATTAGCCATTGATGGGACAAGATATTAGTGAAGAATCAAAAAAGAGATAGGAGTGCGCGTATGGGAGGTAGTGTCGAAGGATTTAAGATTGAGTTTAGGGACTTCACACATCTTGAAAAGATTATCCATGGGAGCAATATGCTGAAGATTTGTCTAGGATCTTGGATCTGGTACAGATTTACTAGCGCACAGGCGGACTTTCTGTGTTCAGTAGCGCCGGGAGTGAGCAGAAACGCCAAAGATTCCGAGGATTTCGCGCAACCCCTGGATAATTTCGCTTCTGCTCTTTCATACCGTGTTTCGCCCTGATGTTTTTGTGCAGACCACAAATCCAATTTCGCTTTTATCATGTCGTGTTTCGCACTGATGTTTCTTGCAAGCTACTGAACCTTTTCAACTCAGGGGCACGGGTCGTCATACACGCGCAGTGTGATTAAACAGTAACAGTGTCTCCTATGTCTCCATTGCTTACCATGCGCCTCTTGTATCTTCCCCTTCCTCTTCTCCTTGTTCGCTCTTTTCATCTCCATTCACTCTTTTCTTCCCAGTGGCAATGTTCGCGAAATCATTGACCGCAGTCGCGCTGGCAGCGCTGCTAACATCCGTGGCTGCACTCCCACAAATAACCAGCCCAAGTGCCAATACGCAACCATCCACAAATCTCTGCGGCAATGACGAACACATCATCCTCGACGGAACACCATGGCTAGTCGCTAATAGCATGTACGGCGCGGCCGCGATGGTGGGCACTTCATGTACCTACTACAAAAAGATCGAGACGCCTGCAGGTGGGAACCCGCGAGTGGTTTGGAGTAGCACGACCGCGATCCAGGATATTGAGAGCACGTAAGTCCTTCTCCTACTCGACGGTAGCCACGATATTCGATGTACTAATCGAAGATGACAGCAACAACGTTTGCAAAGGCTATGCGAACATCGGCCTGATCTCCAATCTCGAAAACAGCATTGCAAGCATCGGCTCCATCCCGGCGATATATGACGTGAGTATCAATTTCGCATCCTTATTCTCAGACGTCCAGACTCAGTGATGGCCATTCAAAAGTCTCGATTACTGAACATTCATGATTGCATATGGGATGGTGCTGATTTTGGTTATCGCTAGTGGACGCGCACCAACAGCACCGCCTTCAAAGGTAAGCTCGCTAAAATTATACCTACTACGCTGGCAATCAACTAACCCCTTCCCAAGGCAACATAATCTTCGACTTCATCCTCAGCCCAACAAAAGGCGACTCCACCTCCCCCTCCGCCCAAGAACTCATGCTGTGGCTGGAATGGCAAGGGGGCCAGCTCCCCATCGGTTGGGACAAGGGTCCTGTGGCGACGATCGAGTCGCTGTTTGGGACTTCGTGGAAACTGTATGAGGATGTGAATCGGGGGAATGGAATGACCGTGGTACGTCTTTTACTGGGCAATGTTGTTTCTTCAATTGTCGAAGGCTCGATGGGAGCTCAGAGGGGGGATCTGTCTAGGAAATATGTCCTGCAGGAAGAATGGGAAACGGGAAGGCTGATACCGAAGCGACAAACAGCACAGTCTCCTCCCCGACACGCCCCTCACCGGGACCTTCGCCGGCGATCTAAAGGACTGGTTCGAGGCTTTAGTCCATCTCGGAAGGTTCACAGACGCGGCGTACGTGAATATCGGCAACGCTGGGTAAGTTCTCTCAACCCTCATTTTATCATAGACGCAAAGAGAAACGGCTAACGACTCTGGGCAGTTCGGAGCTGTTCTATGGAGATAGCGTGCTGGATGCTACTCTAGGTCTGCAGATAAACTTGAACTGAGCTCGGTTTCTGCATGTCTGATTTATCCATCCGAATTCATCCACCAGTGATGGACGGCGAAAAGGGGCACGGTTGCGCAAGTCACTGGATGACGAGTGTAGTACCCTAGATCTCAAGACACTATGATTCATTCCCAACTCTACCTCTTCGGATTTGAAAAGGTTGATCTCAATACAGACTTCACGGCTCCTAATCCGACCCAAGCACAGACCCTCCCACCCTAATCCAACCCACCCATCACCCATCACCCATCACCCATCCCCTTCCCC
>JAABUO010000999.1_pt1 | contig 40852 bp, 38 predicted proteins | sample 5559291 | NCBI WGS metagenome assembly JAABUO01 (sample SAMN10711878, study PRJNA513372) | rock metagenome | isolation source: Antarctica rocks | place: Antarctica: Victoria Land, Finger Mt sud
AACAGATCAAAAAGATTTTATTTGATTCTTTTTGCTCAAATCTCAATGATTGCTGCACTCAGATCTTCTCTTTTAGATGTGCTTCTAGAGAAGCGATGATGACGTTCATTTGTTCAACTTCATAGTCATATTTGACAATCAATGCTAGAAACATTTTAATGATCATGACTCTGATCATCGAAGCAAAGATCTCATCATAGTTAATTTTCTGCTTCTGATGAAATCTCTTACACACTCATTTAGCTTTGTATTTGATCATCTTCTCTTTGAATTCTCGCTTAATGATAGTTACTCAGCGTGTCGACAGTATTCATTGATTCAACAAAGATATCTTTAGAGTAAAAATGTCATTTTTGATGTGACATCGATCATTTGACGAAATCAGCTAAAACTGACTACAAGCTCATCAAGCTAACATCAGTCAAAAATATCTGTTTAGTCGAGCTTCTAGCTCACAAGCTCTAATAGTCACTCATCAACAACTAATAGCTAGCTACAATCACTTGTAGCTCTTGATGACAGTCATTTGCTTTTTATGCTCAAATAATACAATGCACAATGTGTATCATCTGATCAGTGTTCACATTCAGCGCTCATTATTATCAGTATGTGAAATTTGTAATCTGTGCACGTTTCTTGACAAATACTTATCACTATTATTTCATGATAGGTAAATTGAAATATTTTACTCAGATTTATTTCGTTGTCGCATTGAAACATCATGTCGTGCACTGCTCAAAAGTTTTAGTTTCTTGAAGACAAGCTTGTGTATTTCATAATGTCTTGTACGATTCTTCATTCTTGCAAGCACGTTGTATAAGTTACTCGCAATCAATAGAACTAAAAGCATCAAAGCAACTCATGATTGTGTTCGTTGTTCATATACAAAATATTCTACTACTATCACTTGAGTTCTATATAATCGCTCTTACTTTCTCGTTGAACGTCAACATTGACGTTCAATTTCTTCTCTACTCTCTTCAGAAAAATCTGATACTCGTCTTCAAACATCAGTACACATTCACTTTCATTTGCTCTTCGATAATACAGAGTCTTAGTGTCTATCTTCAGCTGCTTGCGAAAGTTGTTGAATGATCAAGCGTAGTTCATCTTTCGACTATCTTTCGTCTTCAATGTTCATAATCGATATGTATCTCTGACTTCGTCGAACGAAATCTGATCAGATTTGACTTCAGTTGTGTCTTTGAATTCTTCAGACATTTATCTTGCATTAGTTATTGCTCATTTCTATAGCTGAAAAACGAATGCTCACATCTGAATCGTTCTTCTGATCTTGATTCTGTTCATCATTCAATATTTCTTGAAGTGTTTCATGTTCATCGCTATTCATCGATTCTGATTGATTTGTTGTATTCTTTGTCTTTTCTGTCGCGATTTCTGTGTTGTTTGACTTTTCGAGCTGCGATGTTCAATTTCTTATGAGACTAGAGATCTCATTCACAGAATACATTGACGAGTATCTCGAATCAGTAAAAGAAGAGAAAGAACGTTCTCTGATAATTTTTCGAGACGCGTTAATAGTCAGTAGATCATCTATCTGATTGCAATTGAAATTATACGTCGCAGAGATGCTGTTGAATACGTCGTTTTCATGATATTCAATATGACTTACGACGCGTTTATGCAGGATGCTCAATATCAAATTTCTTCGAGTCTCAATTTGCTTTCGTCAGCTCTTGATCATTCACTTATGTGTTACTGTTGCATGTTAATCAATCATTGTTCAATCGTTTTAAAGATAAAGTACAAGAAAACATTGACAGTTGAAATGTTATACTCTCTACAGCAGTTTCTTTTCATTTCTCGATCTTTTTCTGATCACTTGTTCATTCGCTGATGACGTGTTGAATCGCGATTGCTATGAGTATCATGATTTCGTCTTTCAGCTCAGCAAACATGATTCTCGTGTTTGATAGTTGATCAAGACTATGATCTTCTTGATCAAAAATGAGGCAGCAGTGATCTTCACGATCATCGAGGCTAGAAAACAACATTCTTCAGACTAAGTACATGTCAGTCAACGCATCACGTCTGTGAAGATGTTTATCTTTTCAATATCAGAGCTGATGAAGTTATCATTAACTAACAATCTGACGACATAGTTCGATGTATTGACTTTCTCGTAAAAGACATAATGATTCTTCACTACATCTTGAATCTGAAACATTATTTGTGCTTGATATTGTTTGATAGAATCATATAACTGTGTCTATCAATCTATTGATGATATGACAAGATTTGAGTTGCACATTATCTTTCGAGCTTCGTCTATTGTTGATCTTTTCGCGACAAAGTAGTTCGTTCATGATCTGTGTTTTAATTGATGTGCGCGATCTCTGTTTCAGAGATTGCACATGAGATTGCTTAAGAGAACTCATTGCAGCTCTGATCATGACGTTATGCTCTTCTCTACTTCACACGTCATAATCGTTGTCAGTAGAATGAGTTCTATGTATCTAAGCACATCGACATGAGCTGCAGCAGAGACTGTTCTCAATCGTCATCTGAATTCTGTTCAAAGAATTTTTCTAGAGTTGTCATCTGAATCATCAATCTGTGCTGCGTTGTATCATGAACTCAATGCAAGAGAACTTGATGAAAATTCTGTTGATCTTTGAGACTTTGAGATTCGCTCATTGAGCTGAGAAGATGACGAGATTGATAACGACGAGTGAAGATGCTGTTTACGCTGATGCATTTTTTTCTTTAACAAGATGTTCTTGAAAAATCGAATGACTCTAGTGAACTATGTTGAGATCATATTAGCTGAGAATATACATGATGATATTGACATTGATTTTGCCTTCTTCTGCAATCGTTCTGCAGATCACTGTTTTTAAGATGATAAATCATCATTCAAGCTGTTCAACGTGTCAAGAAACTCGCGTTCTTGTCTTTTAGATCTGAGTTCAGATTCTTTCAATAATATGTCGAAATTGTTGCTTGCTTTCTCAACTCTTCTTTTGACATCTCGTTGATAGATAAACTAAACATGATTATTGAGTCAGTTAACTGCGTGTTAACAATTCATAATACATGCTACACATCTGACTATCAATCGCAGTGTTCGAGTTTTTCTTGTTCTTATTACTTGTCATGACAGTTCACTTAAAAGACGACGCGAAATAATGATTGATACATGATGAACTGATGAATGCGATCGAGTTCTGAGATAAAAGAAAAAAAGAATGAAGAAGAAAAAGACACGACGCGTACTTGAAGATATGCGATCTCTGAAAGTGTATAATTCTGTTGTTGTTGACACTACTATGTTCAATTATTGACTGAGAACGAGTAGATTAACATCTTAGTGCTCATCTACTCTGTCAGATTCGTGTTCTAACTTCGTTGCATCAAAATTGTGATAATGTTTTCATGACTTACTCAAAAGTGTAGATAGATTTGAAAATTTGCGGTAATTTATCATCGCACATGCAAACTGAGAATGCGAACTGCGAATCTTATTGTCGAAGAACTCTGAGCTCAAGCTGACTATCAAAGATAAATTTAAGAGAAAATTCGATAAATTATCTTCGCACATTATGCAAAGTGAGAATGCGAACTGCGAATATTGTTGCTGAAGAACTCTGATTATCAGAGATAAATTTCGAATGATTTACGATAAATTTATCTTTGCATGTGCGAACTGAGAATGTGAACTGCACATTTTATTGCTGAAGAACTCTGATTACTCAAGGTAAATTTCGAGAAATTTACGATAATTTGTCTTCGCATGTGCGAACTGAGAACGCGAACTGTGCATTTTATTGCTGAAGAACTCTGAGTCTCACTCGTCACATGATCGAAACTCGATGTACATGATGTTGCAGTTAGATCTAAACATGCAATTTGCTCTTCGTCGCGCTTGATGACTTTGTAGATGAGAATGATGAACGAAGATGTACAAGAAGAATCATGATATCTTTCATTGAGTTCATTTTCATCATATCGTGCTTGACGAAGCTCAGATCATCAAGAATCATCTGTTTCAGAACTTTATAGTCTGCAGAGATCTGATGAAAAAGCATCGTTGAATGATTAAAATCGAGTAGAAGAATTCTTCTCATTCTTCAAGTTTCTTTGCGTTTCACGTATAGAAACTGTTGAGATGTTCAAGAAGAATTTCGTTGATTCAAATAAGATACAGAATAAGATGAATAATGTCGTCTATGTGAGTGAAGTTGAATCAGCTGAGCTGAGTGCATGCATGCGTGCGTGCATGCAGTATGCAAACGACGTGTTCGTTGCTGATCGAAAAGTACTAGAGAGCGAGAAAAGAAGAAAAGTGAAAAGAGAGTAGCGATGTGAAAGAAACGATGTGTCAAAAGAAGAAAAAAAGAAAAAAAAAAGAGCTTAGATTCATGAAATCACAATCAACATCTCTCTCACTCTCAACTCACAACTTCTCATTGCTGACATTCTTTCATTAACATCTTCATTCTCTTCGCTCTCATTCATCAGAATAAATGACTTCTTATTCTTTTCGACGCTCATCGACTCAAACAGTCACATCAGCTTCATCAAGCTCAGCTGATTCAGCATCTTGATGTTGTCAATGATGACATCAATGATCTCACGCTTGCTGTTCTGCAGCATCTGCAGTTTCTCGTCGATGCTGTTCTTGATGACGAGATGAGTGATGAAGATTTCAAAGAATTGATTGATGCAAAAGACGCGACAGAAGACTTGTTGTTTCACGCTGCTGTTTCATCACAGATCGACACAGATGACGCGCAAGATCAGTTTCTCGTTGACGCTGTTCTAAATGACATGACGAATGATGAAGATTTCAAAGAACTGATCGATGCAAAAGACGCAACAGAAGACTTGTTGTTTCACGCTGCTGTTTCATTACAGATCGACGCAGATGACGCGCAAGATCAGTTTCTCGTCAACGCTGTTCTTAATGACATGATGAGTGATGAAGATTTCGAAGAACTGATCGATGTGAAAGACGCGATAGAAGACTTGTTGTTTCACGCTGCTGTTTCATCACAGATCAACGCAGATGACGCGCGAGATCATGATGAAATTGAGCTCGATGTCGTTGCATTTGAGAAAGATGATCATGATCTTCATGATCAAGTCGTCGCGAAACGTGATGATGACGTGATCGCGAGCTTTCTGACTCATTTTGTCGTGATAGTTGACAAAGACTCAGTCGCGCTGTTGAAAAAGATGACTCAGCACTTTCATGCTGTTTTGCAATTAGCTTGTTCTCAAGTCAGAGAACTCATGACATGATGAAAGCTTACAGCATGTGAAACTGAATGAAGATGATGATCTTCTTGTTTGACTTCTTCATCAATCACAGCTCAATCTGCGTCTGCATCGTTGTTATTTTCGAAGACAAAAGAATCGAGTCATTGAAATTGATTCATTTGAGATCTTGTTCGAGATCTTTGCGAGTGCGTAAGAAAGTTCTCTCACTGTCTTCAACATTCATCTGCAATTCTTTTAACTCGTCGCATGATCGAGACTCGATGTAAATGCTGTTGCAATCTAAACATGCAGTTTGCTCTTCGTCGCACTTGATGACTTCATAGACGAGAGCATTAAGACACTTTCTGCAGTAAACATGAAGACAGCTGATTACTCAGAATTCATCTGAAGAATCGCGACATTTGTGACAGAGACTTCTATTCTTGAGATCATCATTAATATTAAAATTCGATTCTCAGTCTATCGTTGAATACACTCTCACACTTGTAGTTCTGTTCTTGAGTTCTGCTTGCATCTCTCTATACTTTGCGACAATGAGACAGTTCACATTTCGCACTTCATGAAAAGATAGCTTCATACACAACGTGTTGAATCAATTCATGAATGATAGTCATTGAATCATGAGCACAGTGAAAAGTTTATCAAATCTTCTGATGATTTTCTGTAGATTATCGTTCATCTTAACATTCTGCTTGCGTTTTAGAGCGTTGAAAATCAATCTATTCATGACTGCATCAATTTATCTAAGCTCTTTAACATTGACAGAAATCTTGTTTTGTTGACGAAATTGCTCGCAATCTTCGTTTGAAGAAGTAATCATGCTTGAACGAAGAGTCTGTAGAGCAGACATCGCAGATGACAATCTCATCATTGAAGATCTTGACAAAGACTGAGCAATGTCTACTGAGAGATCTCTTGACGATCGAGTGTCTCTTTCATGAGTGTCAATCACTTCTTCTTCGCGAAATCTTCGTTGCTAGAGAGTAAGTTTTCGCTGATGATGTATCAAAGACTTTGCTTTAGAACTGAAACGTTGTGAATATTGTTAGTTCAAAAAGTAATAGAACTTTCGTTCATCGATCATGAAATCTTCTTCACGAGCTTGTATAGCACAGACACGATCTTTGCTGTTAATGAAATCAGAGCATCAACGTGTGCTTTCAGTTATTCTTCTACTCTTCTTGAATTTTCGTTCTCGAGTTCTGCGTGCATGTAGTATTTTTCAATCTAGCTATTGCATCTCTTTTCAAGATCTTTCGTGATCGCAGTTTGCGACGTTTGATTAATGACTCAAGCGTATTCTTAGATGTTGAAGTAACGAAGATTGATTCTACTACTTTCAAAGTCAGTGAACGAATTAATATAGTCTTTACAATTTTCTAGTTACTGATCTGAAGAGAGTCAATCGATGATGAACTGAAAGCAACAGCAGTTCTTTGCTGTCATCTCTATCAGCGCAGTCTGTCAGCATCGCTCATTTTCAATCTCAATTCGCTTCATATCTTCACTGTCGTAAAGAATTCTATTCTTCGTCACGTCGTAAATTTTCTTCTTGATCAATAATCTTTTGTACTCTTCGAATTGCATGTTCAGCAGATTGATCTCTTCTTGTCTTTTATTCATAGTTAAGTGAATAGAACTCATCAATGATGTTTGATTATCTGATTTCTTCATCGTCAGCAACGTTGTAGCATTTCACGACATCAACGATAATTGATCAGCATTGTCATCTCTAATCTCTTCTTGCAACTTTCTTTGACACTGAATGTTTTCATGTGTTCATTCTCGATGTTGTGTTCTTTGTCTTTCGTTGTTGTTCAGTCACTGAGTCATGATCATCAATGTCTTGTGCAGTCAATTCTGTGATATGCTTTCAATCTCTTTGTCGAAGATGACGATAATCTTTGCAGTCATCATTCGAAGCTTTTTCTTTGTCAGCTCACTATCAAGTTTTATGTCATATATCTTCAAAGATATCATCTTCTTCTTCATTGTCATTACGATCTCACTTCATTTGTCATCATCGATCATTAAGTCTTTCTGCATCATCTTTCTGATTCAGTTATGTCGCTGCAATTCATTGTAGAAGATCATCGAAGATCTCATACTGAACATGTTGATTTTTCTTATGCAACAGAATCGTAATGAGTCTTGAAGAGCATCAAAGACTTAGAAGAAACACGAATGTGATACAGATGCGATGTTGTCTATGCAACGAAGAATGCGCAGAAATGAGATGCTGTTATTTCGATTTCAAGACAGACTAACGATTTCTATTACACTTGAATTCTATAACTATCACAAAGTGTGATCACGAAAGCTGTGTTGATAGTTGAAAGACTTGATGATAATAATCTGATGAATACAAGAAGATGTAGCTTTAGTTGTATTACAGTTACGTCGTAAGTCTTGCGTGAGTTTGATTCTAGTGATCTCTAAAATATCTAGAAAACACATTGCTAATGTAAAAACAGAGTAAGAAATGATAAATTATCATCTGACAAGATAAATCATCTGAATAATCAGAGTAAAAAATGATAAATTGTCGTATTTCTACGACAGTGAAAATATACACATGATGTTATTTTTCTCGCATTTTCGATATTTTCAAAACACAGTATCTTATTACTTATGTCATCATGTCTATGCTTCTGCTGTCAACAATTACTTCTTTTGACTGAAATAACTAACAACGATTCGCTGATAACAGTTAACAGACTATGAAGCAAAAGCACTAAACTAAAGTCTCTCACACAGTCTCTACTACCTGATTATTCTTCTTCATCTTCTCATCACTCATTTCTTTCACTCTACTATCATCATATGTATCATTTTGAAAGATCTGACATCGCATCTGATGATCTTTAATAAGTCTCTCGACATCAAATTTCGAAGTATAAAATTGATATGCTTACGTTTTCTTCGCGATTTGATCATATCTACTGATTCGAAAAAAAGTCTGCTGTTTCATTCAGATCATATAGTTGAACTTCATCAATATCACTTGAAATGCATGATGAAGAGTGTAATCTGTCTCTAGAACTTCAGTAGTTTCAATCAGAATATCGAAATCAGAATCATTCTCTTTTATGTCTTAAAAACTATTTGTTAGAAACCAGCATAGAGCGAGTCATATGAGTGTCATTAAACTAATAGATAAATGCTAAGAAAGAAAAGTATCTACAGAAAAGAACTCGATTCTTATATGTGTGTTTCTCAGTCCTGTGCTAGGCTCGATTGAGTTGACGCCTTACACATATGATGCAGAGTCTCAATGACATCACCTCTAGCTCGAATGCTCACTAGGCTCGATTAGAATGAAATCAAGGCGAAGGCTAGAAAGAATAGGCGAAGGCTAGGCTCGTAACATTACTCCTTCTCTTGACTATTCATGTTCGCATGAATGTTATTTCTTAGTGCGCTTTTATTGAATATTTGATATGAAAGTCGTCAACCATCTCTTGAGCGTTCATAAATTCGTCGTCGTCAGCGTTATATCAGTTGAGATCGTTGTCATAGCTCTTTCATTTAATTCGATATTGAAGTCGTCTTCGATATCGTTGAAAGTTCAATATATCGTCGATTTCCCATTCATCTTCATCGTTTACCACTATTGACTTCGAGAGTTCATTCTTCTGATCAGACAGAGAATCATCAACGGCAGAACGAAGAAGTTCTGAATGAAATACATCATGTATACGCATAGTGTCTGATAGTTTCAATTTATAGAAGAAGTCAACAGAGTCTGTGACCTTGAATGAATCGAGCATCTTGTCATCTAGCTTTTTGAAGAATCTCGCGATAACGATGTTTCTTTCGTTCAGAAACATCTTTGATTCGATCTTGTAATTGATCTTCTTTCTATGCTTGTTAGCTTGATTCACCATTTGTTCCCGTGTTTTGACCAGAGCTTCACGAGCGAAGATCAATGTCTTGTTCATTTGTTCAGATATATTCTTGGCTCGATCGATCTGCAAGCGTTCGCGAATGCTTTCATACTCAATGATGTCAGGGTCGAAGCTCATACGAGAATGAAAGTCCTTGTTCATGAAGAAGAAAATCAAGAAGATGACTGAGAACAAGACGTTATTGTCGACAAACTCGATCATGAATAGTCACTTAGACCAGTCGTTCTGCATATACGAACAGAAGAATCGAAGATATCGCTCGACATTCTGATTGACTCGTTCGCTTTGACCGTCGATCTGAAGATGATAGACGATGAACAATCGAAGAAAAATGTTCAGTCGTTTGCAAAGAAACTTTCATAGTATAGAGGTGAATTGCGAACCTCGATCAGATATTATGAAGCTTGGTAGATCATGAGTTCGATATACTCATTGAATCAGCATTTCAGCTGTCTTTTCGACAGTGATACCTTCATCATCAGTGATGCAAGAAATATAATGCCTTTCTTTTGACAATCTGCAGATGATCGTCAGAATAGCGTTGTATTCGCTCGAATCAGATAGATCGATAATAAAGTTCATTGCTATGTCTTGTCATCGCTGTTCAGATATCGATAGAGGTTGAAGCAAGTCGTTTGATTTATTCCTAGATGTCTTTGAACGTTGACAGATATAGCAGTTTCGAATATATCGATCTATCGTTTTCCGCATGAATGATCAATAGTAGTTCCGCTTTATGACTTTCACAGTTCTAAGAATATCAGAATGATCAACTGACGATTGATCGTGCATCTCACGAATCAAATTCATTTGTAGAAGCTCGTTGAACGAAACTCATAGCTGACTATCATGATACAAGATTTTATTCTGAGTTCGGCAATTCTTCAATTTGATATCTTCATATTGTGTCTCGTCTCTTGCTATTGCTTCGCGAAGTAGCGTACAATTCTCGTCGGTTCTATTAGTCTCAAGAACCTGTTTATAGATTGGTTCACTGATGTTCTCTTCTAGGTCAGTAATTTCCATTCGATTCGAAGTCAGAATAGTGATTCATTGATAGTGAACGCGCTCATCTTCTGAATCTCTGAGCACAACGTCAGCTCGACGAGTTAATGCATCGATCTTGATGTTCTGTTTGCCAGATCGATACATTATTCTGAAGTTGAAATCAGCGAGTTTCTGAACTCAGCGCATCTGACGTCTGCTCAGCTCTTTATCTTTCATCAACGAGATGAGCGCTTGATGATCGATAAACATCTTGATAGAAATGTCAGTTAGCTTCAGTTCGAGTCGTCAGTGTTCAAATGCTCGAATGATGATCAGAAGTTCTTTATCATATATCTTGTAGTTGCATTCAGCAAAAGACATGTTCTTGCTATAGAAGACAATCGAATGTAGTACTTCTTCGTCATCATATTGAGAGAGAACTTCATCGTTGACGTAGTCGAATGAGTCGATTTCGAGAATAGTCTCACGAGTTTGATCAAAGTGACGTAGTATAGAAGTCTCGATCATACGTCTCTTCATATGGTCGAAGGCGATCTGACAGACTTCATTTCATTCAAATATGATCTTCTTTTGAGTGAGTCGAACCATTGAACGAACAATCTTCGAAAAGTTCTTGATGAAGCGTCGATAGAAATTGCAGAAGTCAATGAAGAACTGTATCTGAGTGAGATTATTGAATGTAGATCAATCAACGACTGCTTTCACCTTTCGCGAATTCATCTTCAATTCTTCGATTGATATCAAGAGTTCTAGAAAGATAGTTTTCTGAACATGAAACTCGCACTTGTTGATGTCTATCTGTAGATCAGCTTCTCGTAGTCTATTCAAGATCAATCGTACATGTCGCTTGTGTTTCTTCAGAGTCTTGCTGTAGATGATAATGTCATCTAGATAGATCTGACAAAACTGATGTAGATATTCGAACAACACGTTGTTCATATAGTGCTGATAGAACGTCAATTCGTTTGTTAATTCGAAGAGCATTACATGATATTTGTATGAGTCGAAGAAGATAATAAAGATAGTCAAATCTTCGCTACCTGAGTGCATACGAAGTTTATTGAACGCGACAATGATGTTCAATCGAATCAGATACTTGCTTTCTTGTATACGAGCGAGAGTCTCGTCTATCAATGACAAAGAGTAGTGATCTCGTTTGATCAAAGCATTGAGCTTTCTGTAATCGACGCAGAAACGCAGACTATCATCTTTTTTTTTCGACGAACAAGATGAGCGAGGCGTATAATGCGAAGCTGAAGAAAATGAATTCTTTGTTTAGATGATTGATCAGATACTTCTTTATCTTCTGAAGCTTGTGATCGAACATCTGATATAGTCTGCTTCGAGAAAGCGTTTCTTCATCAGTCAACTCAATTTTGTGATCGTAGGAACGATGCGATGATAGCTGATCGATCATTACTCGATCGAAGACGTCTAGATAGTCGTGATATTCAGAGAGAAGCTTGGTCTTGACTTGCTCGAGAACTTCAGCGTGGGAAAGCTCATGCAGATTCACTTCTTCAGGCTTGTTTTCAGCTGTAGTTATGAGTCGATCGATTTTCGAGACGATAACAGCAAAGATCTTGACGTCTGAACGTTTGACTAACATTCTATATGTCGCTGCCTCTATCATTGCTATGTTCGTTGAACTGAAAGAGAATGGTTTCAGAATGAACGTTGATTTAGAATTGACGCTAGTCAAAGTCGCGTCGCGCTGTTTTAACTGTTCGATGAACTTCTTGTTTTGACTGGTTTGAGATGTAACGAAAGTGAAAGATCTCTTCAGTATATGAGTAGAAGTCAAGCTCTTTCGTTTCGTGATTGATTTATTGCTTGAGAATAGAGCAATCGATTTCTGACTAGTAGGGTTGAAATTCGAAAATCGAAGAGAATTGATTCGCATATCAATTACTAGGTCGATTTTGTTCATTCATGTTTTTTCAAGAATCATTTGATGTTGATTTAATTGAGTGATCAACATAGAAGCTGTGTCAATTGTATGATCTTGAACAGTCAGATTTAAATAGATGGCATGAGTAATGAGTTTCTTAGCATAATGATCATCGAATTCTTGAATTAACTTCGCTTTGATCAAAGTCAGAAGCTTGATTTGCAACTGATCACAAACAATCTGCGCGATCACTTCATCAATGAACGAATAGTCAGCAGCTTCGATGTCAATCAATGACTTCAATGAGTAACTAATTTCATTGCTAGAAAGTACACATTCAGTAGTCAAAGATTCAGAAGCAAAAGAATCATCTGATCTGCTCGTCGTTGAAGAAATTAACACATCTTTCATCGCGTCTTTGATGAAAGTCTCTAGTTTTTTGCCTCGCTATTCTCGAAAGACATTTTCTCATTCTCTTTATTCTTCGAAATGACGATCTCATGTAGGCGAGAGATGAATGCACGAGGTGCAGAAGTGTTGATCTTGTTCAGCTGAGAACAATTCTTGAACAAATGATCGAAGATCTTGCAGATGTAGCAGATAATTGACGATCTCGCTGACTCAGAGATAGAAGAGATAGTCGACTTAACATAACTGATTATCGAAGTTGTTACTGACAGAGGAGTAGCGCGTTTATCAGGTACGACAGTGACTTTGGCGATGACAGTGCGACGTTCGCTGCGAAGCTGATAATTGACTCGTTGTTTACTATTCACATCTTGAAGAAAGGTTCTTAAGCGAATGAGCGAAGTAAAGTTCTCTGAACAGACTGATAGAGCGTTCTGCAAGCGATTATTGATTTTATCCTGAAGATCGTTCATCAGAGTGCGATCGTCGTATTCGAGATAGCTGAATAGCTTCATAAAGTCGAAGTAGAAGACATTGAAAGACTTGTCTGCTTGCCTCAGAACGTTGTACTTGCGACGACACTTTCGATTCTTATTCAGTTCATCGTATATTTCTTTCAGATGCTCAAATAGCTCGTCGATCGAGATGTATGAATGCGAAGCGTCATGTCGATGTCGAGCGAAGATGTGCTCAGCAGCATCATCTTCTAGTCTAGATATCACATAGACAATACAGATATTCTCATTATCGAAGTGATCGACATTTGTCTGAAGCTTGTCGTCTATCTTGACTCTTCAGCTGTCTCATATCGATTCATCTTCATCAGTGAATATAGATGAATTCGAAAACTTGAAGAACTTGTGATGATCGTTGTCGAATAGAGTGAACGACTCTCGTCGAGTATGATTCTCGATAGAAGCTCGAGACTTCGTAGACTGTCGAGGTCGAAGATGGTTCGCTGAACGCTGTTCCTTTTTGAGACTCAGTACTTTCTCTCGTAGATCGACGATAGTCTCTTCTTGAGTGTCTATTGTCGTTTGATTGATCTCTAGCTCATCAAGTCTCTTGATGTGATCGACTTGTAGATCGATTCATTGCTCATTGAGTTTCAAAGTCATGTCTCGTTGATCTCTTAGCTCGATCAGCATCTTGATGATCTCGTCTGACTGATCGATAGTTCATTGACGAAGTTGTTGACTCGTGTTGATGTCTCATGAAATAGCGGCATTCTGAGATCTCGCTGAAGCATCGAAAGAAATAAGAGAAACTCGTCTACTAGCAGTGCTTCTAAGCAGACGAGCTGTTCGTGGCTCGACTGATTCAGAGTCGCGTGTCATTGTGAGAAAGATAAAGATAGATAGATAGGTTTGATTGTGATAAGATTGAGTGGTTGGTTTGATAAATTTGAGTAAATTTGAATGTGTGTTTTGATGAAAGTAATTCGAAGAATTTCTTGCGAATTTTCTGAATGAACGAAGTAGGTTATTTCATATCGTCTACACGTCGATAGCAGAGTAGTTGATGAGCATTTATTTACTGTTAGAGACCAGCATAGAGCGAGTCATATGAATGTCATTAAACTAATAGATAAATGCTAAGAAAGAAAAGTATCTACAGAAAAGAACTCGATTCTTATATGTGTGTTTCTCAGCCCTGTGCTAGGCTCGATTGGGTTGACGCCTTACACATATGATGCAGGGTTTCAATGACATCATCTCTAGCTCGAATGCTCACTAGGCTCGATTAGAATGAAATCAAGGCGAAGGCTAGAAAGAATAGACGAAGACTAGGCTCGTAACACTATTGATCAAGCTTTGTTGATTTTCAAGACTTAGATCGCTATGAAAGAATGCAACGTTCATTTCATGAATCTTGATAAGATACTAGCTCGTTGTTAGTAAAGAAACAAATATACTTGACATTCAACAAGTCGAAAACATCATGCATGATGCAAAACATAGAAATTATGATTGAGAGAATTCAAGTAGATGTATCAATCAGACGATCTTCGCTATGATCGAAGAGAAGAACATTATCAGAATTCTCTTTCTTTGATCGTCTTTGATGACTATAGATTTGTTCAATATCTTCATGATTCACTGTAACTTGCTGCTTGATTTGTACAGTTTCTCGATATTATCATCGTAGAGACAGTTATTGACGACTGTCAGTCATTTATTACGAACAAGTTCAGTTCAGATAAGCATCAAATCATGCTTTGTCTTCAATTCGACAAGATATGAGAATGTAACACACAGTCTCATCTGTCATGAGATCTGAACAAAGTCGAAGAAAGAGAACACAGACATCGATTTCTTCTTGTTGTCTGATACTCAGTCATTGACATGTACTCGCAGTTCTTCTTTTACACTTCTTGCAGTCTTGCTCTCGAGTCTTGCGTGCATCTTTTTATACTTCTCAATGATCGAACAGTTTACATCTTGCATCTTATGAGAAGATAGCTTTATGCAGAGAGCATCGAATCAATTCATTGATGATAGATGTTGAATCATAAGAAGAGTGAAAAGTCTATCAAATTTTCTTGCAATTTTCTGCAGTTCGTCGTTCATCTGTACATCATGCTTACATTTTAATGCGTTGAACATCGATTTGTCTCATGACAGCACTTTCTTTGAATCGCTTGACTTTAGAATGTGTTCATTCTTTCATTCATCAGAATGCTTCAGAATCTTCACATAGTGATCTAAATTGTCTGATGAGATCTCAAAAGATGTGCTCGAATAGATTCACAGTACGAAGTGCATGCGACGTTTGAATGCTCGTAAAATGCTTATGATCTTAGAATCTCTGCTCTTCTTCATGTGAAATTCATCTCTTAGTATTCGATCTCAGCATGTTCGCGAATCATACAGAGTTACTCTTCTTTTACTTCTGTCGATTTCATTTAAAACATCTCTTTGATTGACAATGACACGCTTCACATGTGTCTCGTACGACTTCGATTCAGTCAGCACTACAAGTCGTTTCTGTTCTTCTATGAAAGTTGTCACTGTCGCGTCGATCTCATTCTCATCTGTTTCTATCTTCTTTCGATCTTGAAACAGCAAGCGATCTTCTAAGAGAAGCTTGTTCTTTTCAGAGCGATGATTCACATACAGTTTGATGTCAAGACGTGACACAGATGTCAATGTCTTTGTGAATTCGCTCTGTCAATTTGATATCAAGATCGAAGACAGCAGAATCAAAATCAATTCAGGATTTGACTTTAGCATCGCTGTGAGACTGCTCTTCACGCAGAGACAAATCATTGATCATGACTCGTCTGATGAACATTTCGTCTCAAGATTCTGAGAAAATTTCTGAGATTCAACGAGCAGATGTTTATCATCGAGCTTCTCACGAAAGAGACTGACTTTCGCATGAGCAAGATGAAGTCAATGCTTCATCACTATCAATTCTATGACTTGAATGATCTGCGAATGAAGAAAAGTAAGTATGTTATTCTGTCTGTAGCTTCAAGAAGCAAAAAAGACTTATCTTTCTCATTTTCATCTGATCGCATTGAAACTCTTTGTGTTGAATCATTCTTTCAACATGAAGTTGTCAATATATTCTCAACGCTTGTACGAGTAGTAGAGTTCGTATCATACTTTCTATTCGCACATTTCGATCTGCATCTGCATCTTTGTTGATTTTCTTACCGTCGATGTCTATACAGCTTAGATCGCGTTTTCAAAACTGCAAGACTTTGAAAAATATATTCTCGTTCATCTGAGTGCATGCTTGTTGTTTCTGCAGATCTTTGAATCTATATCATGAAGTTAGCATGTTTTACTACATGATTGCTTTGCACTCGCACTTACATCTGAGTGATATCAATGAAGTTGATGACGAAAGACAGATCGATGTGCTCTCGATCGTATTTCATCACTTCTCTCATGTTCAAGTCATCATTAGTTGTCAAAGAATCTGTTGTTGAAGAGAATGATTCATTGAGATTGACAGTTTTGACGACGTTGAGAACTTCGAGAGTCACTATCAAAACATTGAGATGAACTTCTCTGCAAAGCTTTCGCTTCTTTGTGATGAGTTGTTCACTCTCATCTTCTGATGAGATCTTGAATGAAGTGAAGTTATCTGTACTCTCGACTGCGCTGCTCAAACACTGCACGAAATTCTCATGTTCACTTCTCTTACGTTTTTCTATAGCTTGAACTTGAAAGATGTAGTAGAATATTCTCTTCTTTGTCATATCTGTCAATGCAACATGAAAGTTGACTGCATTTCTGATCTCAACTTTTTTGAAATTCTCGACTTCATAGATAATTTTCTTATTTTCGAAGTTGAACATTGTCTCGCTAACAAGCTGTCTTTGATAGTTATTGAAATTGACGTTCTTCAGAGTGAGATTGCTTTGCTTTTCATTCGTTACAAAAAGCTGTGAATGATGAATCATCTTATTATTCATCGTATTATTCGAAGTTAAGATCATGCGATCAAAGTCAATCATCGTCGATAAGATGAATGATGAAACTGAGCTGAATTGTGCTTGCTCAATCAGATGAGCAGATCTCTCTGTCTTTATGCTCGTTGCTCTATCTCTCTTCTTACTGTTTATTCGTCTCACTCATTTTATAAGACATGCATCTTTTCATGTTACTTGATGATCTTCTATCAGAGAGTGCAAGAGTTCATCATCTATGATGATCGCAATCTTTCTGACTGTCTCTTTCTCAATTTTATTATCAAGTGATGTTTCAAGTAATCTTACATTTCTCAGCATTTGTTTAATGCGTATCTTCAATGCATCATACTTGTCATCGTCGATAACAAGATCTTGAGTGATCATCATCTTGATTCAATTCGACGAAATCTCATCATAGTTGAAGTCTGCAAGCATATCTGAAATCGACTTGAGTCTTCGTGACATATTGAAAGACTAGCAGATACATAAACATTGTCGTCAGTTCTGAGAATTTCTAGAAGTCATACGATAAAATGTGAGACGATTACTGTCATGATGTTGAGAAGTGAGATAAGAATACATGTGACATTTCTTCTATTTTGAACCACTTACAGATTTCACTACACGCTGATGACAGATGATGTATGCACTGAGCTTTGCAACAGATAGAGTGAAAGTGTTTATCGCGACAATGAGTATCAGAAGAACAAAGAATTGTGAATTGATAAGTTAAAGATGAAGCAAAGATCAACTTTCGTTCTCATGTCACAAATTATGCTAAGCGAAAGCAAATTTGCTCACAACACACTTTGACAACGAATTATCTGTATTCATCTTCTCATCAATCTGAAGAGTACTGCACGTTAGATTCTCTCTATATAAAATGATCTCTAATATTCTACAGAGTTATCAAAGCGCAGAAACTATGACTATGACATACTAGCTGATTGAGCATTTTGTGAAAGCATTTCAAATTTACGATAATTTATCTCAAATCGATGATAATCTAGAAAAATTTGCTTTCAACTCACAAATTTCGATGTAAAGATTGAGATGTGCAAAGCATTTCAAATTTACAATAATTTATCTTAAACTCGCTGTAATTCAGGAAAATTTGCTTTCATCAGAGAGCTTCGAGTAAAAAAGAACAAATTGCTTGATCAGAAGTAAAACAAGAGTTATCGCTTCTACTGCTATATCAGATCTCATTAATTTCTGATCATTTTATTCTTTGTATTGCATGCTATTCTGACATTTCGTAGTTCAACGTACTTGTATCAACAGAGATTCTGATTAGAAATAGCGACAGCGCAATACAATTTGTCAAACGCGTCAATCAATACTCTTTGTTGTCTCTCTCACTACAATCTACTTCATCGAAATCAGCTTCAAGCATGAAGCGAAACTGTCGTGCGTGTGAAATGATATTGAGAATCACACGAGATCTGATATATCACTTTAATCACTGCTCGACACTGCAAAATGACGTGCAGTTCTTCGAGAAATATTTAAGAAAAGAGAACTCAGCAGTCGATGAGTATACAGGCACATGCAAATATTCTCAGACTGATTTATGACATGAAACGATCACGATGAACAATACTGATGTCTCTAACTTCGAGCAAAGTACAGAAGAAAACGTAGAAGCTTCAGACGATCAGAAGCATTTTCGAAATTCAATTGCATGAATATCACTTGATCTCAAAAGATTTATCAATTCATCATGTACTTTCTCATTCATCAAAGTAGACAATTATGATGAGATGAATGATACAAAGAAACGAAGCGTCGATGAATCACTAGAACAATATATCAGACTCATAAGAATTATTTCGAACTACAGTAAACTCAAGCAAGATTCATGATCATCTTTAGATGACAGTCTTCAATCAGAATGACTTCTTTTTTCAAACGAGAAAGATTTTTCTCTTGCACAGTGATTTCTGAACGCGAAAGTCAGTAGCGAAGATATTAATCAATACTTCAGAATCTCGTTTCAGAAGACTCATCATGCTGATTGTATCTTCAAGAATGCAGATCAATTTAGAAGCATTCTACACAATATATCTCACGAAATATCTGATGATAGTTGATTCGAAACATCTTTGAATATCTCATTGATGAATTCAGAGATCGAAACAGATATATTCAAGATTCAGTGCAGAAACGTGATAAACGTCTTGAAATTTCTCTTGAGACATCGTTCGTTTGCAAGTAATCTGAAATATGCATCAATCAAAGTATACAACATCAGTGAAAATCGAATGTACACGAAAATGCACATCAATATCTGATGATGAGATACGCAAGCACTGATCTCTGAAGATGACACTATAGTTTCAGTACTGTTAGCTACAGACAAAATCATGTTAACTCAACATCATGAAGATAAATTCGCATGATCTGTATATATTATCGTTGATAATCTGAATCGAGCAACTCAACGAAAGCAAAATAGATCTAGTGTTATACTATTAAAGTTTATTTATTCGACTAAACATGCAAATGAAGATCTGAAACGCGAGTTATATCATCGCTCACTGAAGATAATATTAAAACGTGAGTTTAAACTGTTCAATCGAATGAAGAGTTTTTCTTGCTAACGTTCTCGTTCTTTAGCACTTGAGAAATTAACTAGAAGAGAGTTTCACGTTCGCTGTGCGAATGATTATACTCGACAATGTTTTTCTATCATCGTCGAATTTATAATCGACTATGAGAAGCAGATCACTATTACGAGAATCAAAAATGAAGAGCAATGCACTATATGTCATGTTTCATCGAATCAACGCGATAATTTGCAGACAATCTGAAAAGCTTGAACACATGAGATTACACTGACTCAAATCAAACATCAAGAAAAGAATTCACGCTCTAAAGCAGATATCAAGCGCGATGTTAAGTGAGTACACTCAGTGCAAAACTTTGCCTGAAAACATGAACTTGTCAATATTCACGTCATCATGATGATTGACATCTTGCATCAGCTATTGAAGAGCACAGTGATGTATCTAATTCAATGACTTGAGATGATCATCAAGAATATAACATCAACGATCAGTCTCAAAAGAAAGCGTGATTCACAGACAATTGCAGACACAACACATGACGTGCAATTGAATCAAAGATTTCAAGTAGTTCTTTCATATTCAGAGCTAAGACGTTTTCACGACTTTCTATTCATGAAGCAATGAATCGACGTCGAACAAAAGACAATAGTGCATTAGCTTATTGCGATTGTCACTTCACTATTGATTAGAAAAGCATCAGATGCGCTGTACTGTGCTCGAGCTCTTATGAACTTCGTGATGATGACTCAATATCGATCGCACGATGACGAGTCTCTGCATTACATGAACAACGCAATATACAGAATTAACGTCTTAAAAGAAGTATTCAAGCAGTTTTGACATGACGAAAACTTTAACTATTTCAAGTTTCATGTGATCTCTCATTATATGAATTTTATTCGAAGATACGAAGATGCAGATGATTTTGACACATCTTACATGAAGATCGCACATAAATTTCTGATCAAAGATTATTATGATCTTACAAACAAGCGAGAGAACTTTCAAATGCAGATACTGCATCACAATACTTGATGAATCAATATGTTGACAATGAAAGATATCATTCTTCATGATCTAATCACGTTCAGATCAGAGATTGACGAGAGAATGAAAGTCATGATTACAAAGTCTTCTAGAAGTCTTGATTTAACACAGCTTGAATGAGATTTGTCAGAAATAAATTCGAATCGACGACGAAACTGATCTAGTAATTTTCAATTCTGACGCATCGCTTCTGAAATAATGAAGACGACACATATTGAGAGTTTCTTGAATGAATTGTCGATTTTTATAAGAGAATCTCGACGCAAGAAATCAGAAATAGAGTCAAACAAGTATCAAATGAATCGAAAAGAAATCAACTTCTTCTAAATAAACGATTACTTCGTTTCTGTTCATGCATTGATTGAATGCTGAAGACGCGAAGATAAAGACTTGATAGACTCTGAGAAGCTTACATCGAAGCGAATTCGATGTGCTTTTGCATGACAGAAACAAATGTTGAATTGAAGACGTGATTACGTCTATGTTCAAGAGTATGCTGATGATAATCAAGAAAATTCTGACATAGTCGAAGCTCTGAATGATAAACTGATGAGACAGTTGCAAATTATAATCACTGTTCGTGATTCGCTTCGTCAAGATGACAATGAAAAACCTGTGCAATACTCAAGAGCTTTAATAGAATTGCTAAAGCTCAAAAACAACGAAGTACTTGATGCTCTACATGATATGATAGAAGTCGAGCAGTAATCGAAGAATACTGTCAAGAAGTCTTGATATCTTGAATGTTGATGATTTTACAATATGAGTACTATACTACGAAGTGCACATCTGATATCAACTGAAAGCAAGAAGTTCTTTTACGTGAATAATTACATCGACTGAGATACATTCAACATCTTATACGAAGAGAGTTTTCTGAAAAAGAAAGTTCGAAAGACGAACGAGCTTGCGAGCTTAGACAGGCGAGAAAAGGCGAAATTCACTCGATAATGAAGAAAGTTCAACATTACGTAAGTTGAGGTAAATTAGAATAAATTGAGGTAAATTGAAGTAGATTGAGGTAAATCGAAGAAAATGAGTGAAAAGCATATAGTCACGTCGAATGAAGCATATATAAATGATCAAAACATTTCAGTCGATAGCGTCTAGTCATGACTATGATGACAGAGTATTGAGAACGAACAAGCGACTGAAATTTCACTGTAAAGATTTGTAAACAATGAGATTGATTGTGTAGCAGCTAGCGACATACAAGAACTTACATAGTTCAGATGATGAGAAAATCTAAAATTAATTAATCTATTAATCATAGTATCTGCTCGTTCGTTGAACGAAATTTCTACTTACTCTATGCATTCTTCAATGCATCTGACGCATTACACACGACGTCTGTCAGTAGAAGTTCACAACTTGTTGAAGAAAGCTGTAAATTTTCGAGATAGTGTTCTCTTTCTATGTACACTAGCACTCTTTTCTTCTATCAATGTCTTTTCTGTCATCGAAGAAGAATATTTCGAGTGAATGAAAGCTTCAATTCAATTTTTCAAGCGAAGAATAGATTTGATGACAAGTTTCGCGTAGATGATGATTTCGATGAGATGTCATTTCTTCTCAGTATTGAATGTTCGAATCAAATTATCGTATATATTCATCATCAGTTGTTTCACAGTCTCGTCAATCTTCTGCTCAAAGATCTTTGCATTCTGATCAATCAAAGTCGAAATCTTCAATTGCAGAAGAAGAGATGTGTAATCAATCTGTTTCAATCTATTTCGAAACTGAGCAGACTGATAATCATACATGAGATCGCTGTGAGCACGATCGACTGCTGTGATCGAAACTGATGATAAATAAAACTGTAGACGTTGTAGAAAGACGAGTTCTGCGCGATCACTGACAGACATGATGTACGATAATTGAATAACTGTGATGAGAAAAATGAGTGAAGTAAAATTGAAGCTTACTAAGATAAACATCGCGCAGAATCATGAACGCACAATAGCTTGATACGAGTTCTACTCTGTTGAATTAGCTTGTAGCTGATCTAATCAGCTAACGACTGACTGATGATTGATTTATGTTGCTAAATCAGCTAATCGCTGAATTATGAAAAGTGTCTGTTCTAGTAGCTAGCATATGCGTCTCAAGCGCATTAAGATTCAGATGTCGTTGCTCACTAGCTTACAAGCTACTCAAGTTCTTCGTTGAAACATCGATGAAATGTCAAGCTCACTTCTGAATGCAAGCTTTTATTGTTCTCAATCAGAACTAGCTCTAGCTTGTTTCACTGTTTGTGAAGTATTCAATTCAATTTGAACTCAATTTGCTTTATTAATAAAGTCTCAATTATGATTTCTGACTTAAAGATTATTTAGTATTCTGTAATTAACAAATTCAGCGATGACTCATTTGAAATGTTCGCTTGAAGCATCAGATGCATCAGAATCACTTGAACTATTTGACTCGCTTGATTCTAGTTTTAGTGATCTGCTTTTACTAACTTTCTGTGAAGTGACTGATGTTCTTGTTTGATGATCGTTGATAATTTTCGCGATCTTCGCATTTTCAGTGATTTTTATCAAAGAAGATGAATCATTGATTTGATCATTGAAGTCTAGTATCAAAAGATCTTCTTCATACTCTTCAACTTCGATGATTATCTCGTCTCATTGAACATGACTAGATATTAGTACGTTCTTTTCATTTCACAAGCGAAACTGATTAACTTTCTCATAGTTCAAGAACTGACATTTTAAGCTCTTGTCATCAAGCTTTCAATGAACTCTCTTCACATGATGATAGACTATGCATTCAAACGTATATAGATAGCTAAGATTAGACTTCTTGTCATGTCATGTCTCATAAAGAGTTATTTTGTTCAACACAGTGATAAAACTTTTGTTCTTCAAATAAATGACAGTCATTATTGCTTCACTTCATAGTCATATCAACAATTTGACGCTAGTCAGTATAGCGCGAGTTCGTTCAAAAAGAGTGTGAAAACATCGCTCTGTAACTTCATTTTGACTCAAGTTATATGATGTCATCAACTTTCATTTGATCTCATGCTCTTTAAGCAATTCAATGATTTAATGATCAGCATACTCATCTTTTCTATTTGAACGCAGTCAATGAATCAAGATGTTTCAAGTCTTCATCAATTTCAGATAGTTTTGAAGTTCATCTTTTAGATCGAACTTTCATTTCAATAGATATGTGATTGTATATTGACTGTAATCATTAATGAAAGTAGCTACATATCTGAATTCTTTATTGATCTGAGGTATTTTATCATTGTTGACAAGATTTGTATGTACTAGCTCATTTACTTTGATGACTCTGATGTGAGATTTTCGACTTGAGACTTGATTTTGCTTGTCTATGACACAAGTCTCACATATTAATTCTGAAGATTCTTCGTCTTTTAAACTATTTGCAGAATTCACATTGATGTTGATGCTCATGTTGACTAGACGCTTGACGTCTGTCATATTCAGATGAGCTAATCGTTTATGTCATTGACATCATGACGTCTTGACTGATTCTGAACTGCTTGTCAGATTCACTCGAGAATTTGAAAGATTAATTGATGTATTCACGAAATATGCTTTTTCATCGTTTCTTGAGTCGATGAGAACGACGACATCTCTAGAGTTCATGAAACGAAATTCGTCATTCTTTATACTATATGTATACTCTTTGACTTTCACCTGATCGACTGACATCAAATTATAATGTAGTTCTGAACAGTGATAAACATCGATTAGTCAAATTTTGGTTGATTGATTGTTCAGCAAAATGTCAATCATAATTGAACTCTTCTCAATGATGAGTACTGTCTCATTATTTGCAGTAACAATGCTGTTATCGATGATCTTTTGATATGACTGTTTATTGAACAAGCTTATGTCATAACAGACATGATTCTCAGCTTCAATGTCTATTCATCAGACATCTGTGTGACTGTCAGCTCAACAGACGATAAAAATCTTTATTGTTCTGACTATTCTGACTTCGAAGCTTTTTTCAAAGTCATCTTCTTTGATCAGATTCTTTCTTTTCTGAAGAGACTTTCATTCATATGAACGAAGCTTCGAATGTAGAAGTCAGCAGCTCTGTTCGCTGTGACTCTCTTGCTTGCAATGAGCGCATTCTTTCGATTTTCTTCGAAATTCGCTGTTGTTTTCGAATTTTCGCTTCTTGTCATCAAACTGAGCTATCATACTTTTGAAGCTGAAGTTCTTCTCTGAATTTGATCGCTTGTCATGATCGACTAAGACGATAGTTATATCATCAATTAATAGATTGAATTTGTTGATCTTGATGCTCTGTATCAGATCAAAGATGTATGATTCTAGACTTTCGTTAAGATCTAAAAGAAAGAGATTGCTCAGCATTCATGATTGAATTGTTTTTTTGATGTCTGAGCACTTGATGATGATTTACTTGAGCGAGTTCGCATAGTTTTGAATGAATTTGAAATTCAATTGCTTTTTTTGAGTCAGTTTCTTGATTGTCAGAAATAAAGTGATCAAATTCGACTGCTCATATTAAGTCTTCAAAATAAATCACATTTTGATGATGCTTTCTGCTTTGATTATATGTATTTTGAATTTCTTTTTGCAGCTGAAGTCAATTATATCGCTGACTCTGTCGTTTCTATCTTTTCAATGTTGAACATCAGTGATATACTTCTTTTTATCTGCTGTCGAAACGTCAAATGACAGTGATGTTGATTTCTTCAGCTTCTCTGAGATGATCATTCAGAGATCTTTGACTTTCAAGACATTGATTATATTCTTCTTTCATGACTCATAGTTCTCGCTTCTCTTTAGCTTCGAAACATGATAGTTCTTCAAATCTTTCATTGTGATTGAGATATAAGAGTTATTTTGTGAAATATGATTGATAGAGAAATTTTCGTCGATTTGATGACAGTGAGTTCAATGCTTCAAATTCTGCTCTTAGATTTGTTTGCGATAGCGAAATAAAGCTAATTCAAGCTCATAATCTATTGATATATGAGAATCAGAACAAATATGTGCATGTAGATATATTGACTATCTAGTAGATAGAACATTGTGATTGTAATTGTAATTGTAATTGTAATTCATACATTCTTGTGACATTGATTTAGACTCAACTCATGAGAAACTCTATGCTATTTATATCGAGTGAACAAAACTCTCTGAAAGAGAAAATCACTTGTCGTCTATATGACTGCTTCACGCAGTTGAAACAATGAGATTGACACTGTGTTATCAAGTAATGAATCTATAGCTTCTATTCAGCGCGTGACGCTTGAGTAAACTCTTGATGAAAGTGTCTGTGCTGTTTGATTATGATGCATCGTCTTTGCTCTGCTTTTCATTGACAATATTCTATACAACGATGTTTTGATTCGATTCTTGATTTGAAGATAAAAGACATTTTCTTTGCATTCATGATGCTTGTGATTGTAATGTACATAGAGCTGCATTCTCTTACTCAATGATTGTCATTCATTGAGCAGAGAAATATGTGATGAAAGAGAGATGCACATGATGAGAAGATAAAGTGTGATTATATTGAATAATTCTTTTCTTCTTTTGATTTAACTTATGTCACGTAAACGTTGAATGAATTGTTAGTATAGACGTGTGATCACAATCGTTCAATGTTTGACTCTGATTAATGAAAGAGAATGCGTTCTGATTGTTCTCTTGAGCTCTCGATTTTTCATGTGAATAGATGAATGACTTGACGTCAAGTAAAGAAGATGAGCTCAAGTTTTCTCAGTATATCAGCGTGATCAACAAGTCACTACTTCTTCGAGCACTGTAGTCACGTCTTTCAATACTTGAAACGACTATTCTATCTGATATCTTTTCATCAATTACTTGATGATACTGTCGATGTAATGAAGATGTTTCAATATTAACACAGTCAACGAGTTGCAAATTCTTCAATCACTTGTAATCACAACTCGCAGACTCTTCATCTGAATTGTCTTTTTCACTAGTAGTATCTTCTCATCTCTTACTGACATCGACATGTCATTAATCTTCTTCGTAGATCAATTGTGACTGTTAGAAGAGATGTTGTCACATGAGTGAAAACTTTGCATGATGACTTTTCTGATCACGTAATGTTCTAACATTGTTCAAACTGCGTCGAATTGAGATCTCTTGACTCTTCTGACTTCTATTCAAAACAGAATAGAATCAAAAGATTCGTAGTCAACATCATGTACAGATGAATGTTGTTATCAGTCAATAGATAGAACATATGATAGAGCATACAGATGAAGAAAGAAGTGAGAGAATGAATAAATATCTTTAGCGTCAAGTCGCTTCGATCGAAGCAAAAATAACTACTCGTCAAAGTATATGTATGAGCATACGTATGTTCATATGTATGTGCATACGTATCTCGTTTTTAACAATACGCAGAGTGAAGAGCTTCTTATTTAAGCATTCTTTAACAATTTTACTTGAATGTTGCAACTTGCAATAGTAGCACAGCTTTCACTTGTTGCAGATTTTCTTAACTTCAAAAATAATCAGAATCTTATCTTGAATGATGATAATGATGAAGCTTAAATTCATTGACTCATTGAGAAACAAAAGAGAAAAAGATGAAGATATTGTCAAAACAACAGTCACAAAGATGATGATCTTTGAACTTAAAGAGTTACTAGTTGATGCAGAAATGCTCTTGACTTTGATGAATGAAATGATGATGAAGATGAAGCAAGATTGATGATGCTTAAGCTGCTGAAGCTCTTCATTGATGTCAAAGAATGCTTGAACTCATTGATGAAAGATGAATGATCAAGTTTCATTGAGATTTCGTCAGAAGAAAATAACAACTTGAGTGAAATAATTGACATTACGCTTCAGACAGTCAATCAATGAGAAATCTTTCATCAAAGAACATTCTTTCTTTTGATAAAAGAGATTGTAATAGTCAACAAAGTTATTCATGTCTTGCTTCAAAGTTTCATGAAAATATAGATGAGCATCTTCTGTCTTGAAAGAATTGTCGCAGTAATGATGCAACTTATGTTATCAATCTGCAAAGATGAAAATGATACAAAGATCATTGACTTGATATTGACTTATTAGATTGTGAGTCTTCTTATCTATGATGAGTCGTGACTTAACATAGATAATTTTGACTTGATGAGAGAAGTAATGATCATTGTTCATGTTCATGCGCTGTATCAGACTCTGCTTTCATGCATTCAATCGATCTTTGTTTCTCTCATACTCAGATATGTCAAAAAGCTTCTTGAATCTAGAAGCAATGAAGACAGCAACAGAATTTGCAAAAAGATGAATGACAAGAGAAGATTGATTGTTCAAGATTTGTGCAATGATTTGAGTTATCATGACAAGAGACTGAGAATTCAATTTTATATAGATTGAACAACTAAAAATGATGAATGAAGATGAAATAATAACATCATGTTGTTGAACTTGATTTTGAAGCTCTTGCATTACGCGAAAGATCTTAACTGAATTTTCAATCACACTTTGAGCAAACTGTTCAACAGCACGCTCATTGTTGATCAAGAAATTGTAAGATAACTTTATTTAAGTGAAAGAGTAACTAGATGAGATTTCAATGTATGAAAACGTTGCAGAAAGTGTAGATCTTTCATAATGTCAGAAACTGAGCTAGACTAAAGATACTATTAATATAAAAGACTGATATTATTATTACTTTGATAGAATCTAAATACAAGACAATACATCAGATAATGTATAAGATGAAAGACAAAGAGTGAAAGAAAAGAATGAAAGCTCGACTTCTATATACATGAATTAAGCAGAATCAAGACTAGACAGTAGTTCTATTGACTTAAGATTGCAGAAGTTCACGCACATGACTAAGATGATTGAAACAGAATTGCTGAGATTAAATTAAGATGATGATGACTAGATTGATGACTTGATTCATTGAACTGCAAAACAGGTTCAATGAATCGAGATTATCTAAGATATTGATGATTTATGTTCTAAATTGAGTTGATGATCTGACATCATGAAAGCATTAAGAAAGACGAGAAATGACATAAAATAGTTATACACAGTCTGAAAATTGAAATCTTCAACACGAAAACTGAAATGAAAAATCTAAAAATAAAATTAAAGTCGTACAATCTTGAATTGAAACTAATAATCAACTTTATATGATTATCAAAGAGCGAAAATCAATCACGAAATAAACATGCATCGATGATCTTAGCATTTAGAATCAAAGCAGAAGTGCAAAGACATCTGAAAAGATGACTTTTAACTGCGAAATCAACATATCAAACAGTCGAATATTGAGATTATTGATCAAATGATCAATGTCAAAAATGTCAAACATTCAAGCATTTGCAAAACAAATGCAACAAATCATCAAGATGCTTGTACTGCGAGCGAAATCATCAGATCTGAAATCATAAATGTCAATTATCTACGTGCAAAGACAAGCAATCATGCAATCACATGATTTCTAAATGCTGTAACTGTCAAAATTCGCACTTTGTAAATAGCGTAATGTGCAAAACATATCAAACAGCTCAGTTTATTAACTCACAAAAAGATCATTTAGTCTAATAAGTATTGCATTTGAAATGTCACAAAACAATGCAAATGATGAAAGCTTTGCAAACATGTTGAATATTCAAATTCTACAACACAATTGCGTAAGATCAACGTAAATTATGCATGCATGCATGAAATTTGCGAAAAACAAGACAGATATTGTTATACTACAAGAATCATGAATGAAAGATGAAAATATAACAATTTTGCATTCGTCATTTATCTGCATCAAATCAGATGTTCAGAATACTCATGTGAGAGTACTAATATTTGTTGTGAAAAACATAAAGAAATTTACATGCACATTAAGATCAAACATAGTCAATAGCGAACAATAAAATTCAGAGAGAAATTTTATTGTTCAATATTTACAATGAAAAGTCACAAAACGCAAATGATGAGTAATTATACATGATTGAGCGAGAATTAGCAAAAGTTATGCTAAATTCTGAGTAAAAAGTTATTATCATTGAAGACTTTAATGCACATCATAGCTGATGAAACACAAAAATTTCAAACTTTATTAGAATGAAAGCGTTAATAAAGATCAGCAATGAAACTCATTTATACATGATGCTGACTACGAATCTATTGTTTAGCTACAGTAAAGTCTAGAAATTATCAAAAGTTTGAATGACATTGAAGCGTTGCATGATGATGAAGCGTTGTGCATTGATCGCGTGCAGAGTTTTCGCGATCACGCAGACTTTGATAATCTCAATATGCATGTTACAAAGCAATCTGCATGCAGATGAGAAAGTCAAATAGAATGCAGAATTATAAGAGAAATTGCTTATGAAAATCATTCAATTCAGTATCTCATCATTGTGATGACAAGAACTGAGACAGAACATTCTTGTGTTTGATCTGTTAAAAGTGATTAGCAGAAAAAACTTGAATCATGAACATTCTTTAAATTTACATGCTAACTATGTATAAATCTTGTTAAAACTGCATGTCTGTTACTACAATATAAGCAACTCACAAAACTTATTAAGTTCAACATGAGTAAACTTGAAAGTTTCATTAATATCGTTTAACAGACGTTCAAACACAGACATTTTATATGAGAGTAATATGCTGATGAGAAAACTTTGTTAAAAGAAGAGAGACACAAGCGAATTAATAAAGAATGATTGAACTACGCTATTTGATTAAAAGTATAGCATATGAACATTTTTGCAAAACATAATTGATTTGCATGAGAAAGATCTTTACAGATAACATGAAACAAATAAGTTGCACACTTTCAAGCGAAGCAAGCGTCTACGAAGCATGATATACAATGATGATGACTGTTGATCTTAAGAATCTTATCTCTTCACTGAGTTCTGACTCTTGAATGTCTTGATAATAAAGTCAATCTCTAGTTAAAAACATTATTTGTATAACTTGAGAAAACAGTAGCACATGTCAATGTGATTAGAGAAGAAATTGACTGTGATATGCATGTGTATTGCAGACGAAACGTCTGCGATTTTTGCTTAAGAAGTAAACTGTCAAAATTTAAGCAGTAAGAGATTTCATTCATCTTGAACTGTGAATTTGTCATAAGAAATTCTCTCTGAGTAACTTCTTGAATTTAAGAAAAAAATCAGCATAAAGATTGTGCTCTATGTATGTTGCATACAACGTATACAACATATTTTTGATAAATGCGTAAGAACATAGAAACTATGAAAAGATGATCAAATTTACTGATATTTTGAGTCAAGATTGAAAACAGTAAAAGAATACTGAAGAAAAACGATTTTTGAATCAAAGAGATTTCATTGAACACAAGTCTGCATAAAGTCAGTTTTAAAATAGTGATACATGAAATTAAAGTTGAAGAAATGTTTAAAGATATAAAGAAGATGAAGATGAAAGCACTCATCAAGATCAATAAAGATATATACTTGAAAATGATGATTAAGAAAGTTGAATGACTCACAAAGAATAGTGAACAAAAGAAATATGTTTTGCTGATAATACATGTAATCAGCGCTGAGATGATGAACAAGCTAATTGATGAGAGAGTATATCATGAGATCAACATAAAAATCACGCAGTTCTATGATTCAAGTTGTAAAACACATCAGTGTTTAAAGTATTAAAACTATGATCATAAGACATATGAATGCAGAAACAAGCAAAGATGCATTTACTGCACGCTAAATCATTGCTTGAAGCACTGTTCTCATAAACAAACTTGAGACATGTGAAAATGTAAGATGTGTTGAAGTATACACAGAGTCTTTGACTCTCAATGTCATAAACGACAGATTGAAAAAGAGAGAATAAAGAGAGTCACGAAACACAGATCTTTATATCACGTTGTACGAGAATAGAGAGAACTCAAAGCGATAATGTTGAAAACATTCACAGAAACATTTATCAGTCTGAAATCGCTGATAAACAATGACTTGAAGAGAAAATAGAAATGCTCAACAAATGAAAGTCATCTGCTTAGCATGATTATCACATTCAAAAACACTATATTGAATCATTTAGTTAAGAAGTCAAAAACAAATGAGTTGAAATCAATCAGTGATGAAACTCATCTGTACATGATGCTGACTACGAATTTACTGTTTAGCTACAGTAAAGTTTAAAGATTATCAAAAGCTTAAATGACATCAAGACGCTGCGTGATGATAAAGCGCTGTGCGTTGATCGCGTGCAGAGTTTTCGCGATCGCGCAAACTTTGATAATTTCAATGCGCATACTACAAAAGCAATCTGCATGCAAATGAGAAAGTCAAATAAAATGCAGAACTACAAGAAAAATTACTTATGAAAATCATTCGATTCAGTATCTTGTCATCGTGATGACAAGAACTGAAACAGAACACTCTCGCGTTTGATCTGTTGAGAATGATTAGCAGAAAGAACTTGAATCACAAACATTCTTTAAATTTACATGCTAACTATGTATAGATCTTGTTAAGACTGCGTGTCTGTTACTACAACATAAGCAACTCACAAGACTTGTTAAGTTCAACATGAGTAAACTCAAAAATCTTATTAATATCGTTTAATAAATGTTTAGATACAGACATTTTATATGTGAGTAATACGCTGACGAGAAAACTTCGTTAAAAGAAGAGAAACACAAACGAGTTAATAAAGAATGATTGAACTACGCTGTTTGATTAGAAGTGTAGCATATGAACATCTTTGCAAGACATGATTGATCTGTATGAGAGAGATCTTTACAGATAACACGAAACAGATGAGTTGCACATCTTACAAGCGAAGCAAGCGTCTGCAAGATATGATATACAATGATGACAACTGTTGATCTCAAGAATCTCATCTCTTCACTGAGCTTTGACTCTTGAATGTCTTGATGATAGAATCAATCTTTAGTCGAAAACATCATCTGTATAATTCAAGAGAACAATAGTATGTATTGATGTGATTAAAGAAGAAATTGACTACAATACACATGCGTATCGCTGACGAAACATTTGCGATTCATGCTTAAGAAGTAAACTGTCGAAATCTGAGCAGTGAGAGATTTTGCTCATCTTGAACTGTGAATCTGCTGCAAGAAACTATTTCTCACTAAAGCGAAAATCAGCATAGAGATTGTGTCTTATGTATGTTGCATGCAACGTATGCAACATATTTTCAATAGATCACGAAATCATCATATGATATACATCACAGAGAGTGAAAGATTATCAAAAGAGTCTGAACGTCAAGCTGAAATCAGTGCAAGAAAGAGCATTGTGACAGATCATCAACGTTTATCGTGTGACATCAACAGAGACTTTACAGATGAAAATAAACATAATGTTGATAGATATTCACTTACAAAAGCTGATACAAAGATTGATAATAAACATGAACTCTTGAAAATCAGACGAAGTTATCAAGACAACAATGCGTCGAATTTGTAACAACTTGACATTCAAAAGAGATTGAAAATCAAAGCTGTGTAAGACATCTCTACAGCTGAAGCGAAAGTGAATGAAAGAAACATTTAAACAGACGAAGATGAATTGAAGTTATCTTTACACAGCAACTCTCTGATCAGAATCATCAAAGATAGTTATAGTTGCAAACAAGAAAATGTCAATAAAACAACACAATCTCGATACATTTGCATTGAAGCAAAGAGTTTATTCAAATGATAACGACAGCAAAGATGATGTTACAGTGATCGCGATGAGAATGAACTGAGAGCTAGATAAGAGACTGAGAAAATCAACTTTAGTCATCACTCATCATGATGAGTTGAAAGAATTAGTCGCGAAGATGAAACATCTCGCAGACGTAGCGACAGCGAATCAAGAGTGTCATGAAAAGATATACAAGATATACAGTGACAGTCAGATCTTTCTGAAAACAGTAAAAGTCATGACATCAACAAAAAATCAAACACGTCTGTGACAAGTTCAGACTGCACATAAGAACATTTGATCTTAAGAAGTCACGCTGAAGTTACATTAAGTGACAAAATATGCAGAAGTGCTTGAAAATAAAGCAGCAGACAAGATGACTGACGATGCATATAAGTTATCTCTATCGCTGATCGAGCATCAACGCACTGAGATGACAACGTAATTGACGCTCATACAGAAACAGATCAAATAAACATGAAGAGTAGTCTGAAGAAAGAGATTCAATGCAACTCATTTTTGATATTTGACATCAAAGATGACTCATCAGCATCTGCATCTACACAGAGATCATGCAAAGTCTCACAGCGTATTATTGACGCAGTTACGCACAAGAAAAATTAACTTCAATCAATTTCTATATGAAAGATGAGTACTTGAAATCACTACAACGACGTGTGAGTGCAACAGAGATCAAATGTCGATCAAGCACATTCTATTAACATGTTCTAAATGAAAGATAGAACGAAAGACGATGCAATGCAAAGAGAACATCATGAACTTGAGAAAGCTTCTAAAAATCATGAGCGTAATGACAGCGATCATTCAAATAATATTCTCAACAAGCATACTGAATCAATATACGACTGTGACGTCATCAAAGAGTCAGATGAAAGAGAGAAGAAGTAGAGAAGAAACAAGCTCATAAAGTTCTCGCATTGAAAACAGTTACAGTATAGAGCGCAGAGAAAAGCGATAGTAGATACGAGAAGAACACTACGCTAGCGCAGCGTTCGATACATTATATAAAATCTCGCATAGACTCATAATGAGTGTTGAATCGAGTAAGAATTCAAAAAAAATGAGTTGAAATCAACATCAATTACATCAATTTCAGTATCATCTTCTTTTGAAAATCTTACAAGAAAAGTAAGCACATTGCAAATGCTCAAGAAAACATCAAACAGCTTTGAATGTGAACTTTAATGTTTCAGCAAAAGAAGCTTTGAATACTACAGTACAACGTTCACAAGTTCAAAGAAAAGATGATGATAGCATTACTACATGAGAAAAAGATAAAGAATTATAACATTTTGATTCTTTAAGAACTCTGATGATTTGATGAGAACTTCAGAGCGTACTGCTCAGCAACTGTCAACTTCACGCTGAAGAATAATGAAAATAGAATCTGTTTCTACATAAATAAGAGAATTGACAACAACATCTGATACTCAACATGATACTTCAAAAATGTAAACATGATTACATTATAAACATTAACAGACAACACACAGATGACTCAGAAAGCTATACATATTCACGAAGCATATAATTCATCACTCAGAAATTATAAAATCATTCATGAAAAAAAAAGTCTTTCAAACATCGAAAAGATGTTACACATGTCAAAAGAATGCGTTCTTGTAAAAAACTTTAATCTGCATCATTTCACATGAAAAGAATCATTCTATTCAAGATAACATTTATTGTCAAATGATTTAATTGAAATGATCACAAATGTTAATGCATCGTTGATGTTATTTCAAGACATAATTACAAGAAATTATCAAAGATTTCAAATGACAATAAATCTGATCTTCATGATAAATGACATTATGAATCAATTAATATGATGTGAAATCAATGAAGAAATGAAAAACTTCTCAGATCATTTATTGATACAGACAATTATAAATTTCGAAGTCTGCAAAGAGTTAGCGCGAAAATCGCGTTGTAATTAAAAGATAATGAATGAAGAGAAGTTCATTAATATTCTGAAAGAACAAATGTTGAAATTACTGTTGAATCATGAAATGAAACGTTGATGCATAAATAAGTACACTAAGTAATTGCTGAATGCACTGAAGAAGATCATTGAGATTTTCATTCTTTGAGCAAGATCACATGAAATGATCAAAGCAGAATAAACGAAGAAGTGTATGAAAATCATCAAGAGCATGCAATGAATGAAAAGAAGCTGTTGAATCATTGATGACTGAACAGAGTACATTCAAGCATGTGACAAGAAGAGCAAGATCATTAGAAAACAGAAATGCAGTGAATATTAAAAGATCATGCAGAACGTTGAACAATTCTCAAAAGAACTGTTCAAAACTGCGAAATGAGTAAGAAATGCAGTTGCAAACATATTGACTTAAGCAACAATTTTCTCTCTGATCAAGTCAGAGTGCTTTGACATTGTTATGATAGCACAGAATAAGATGAAGATGATGTTTCAGACTCACTTTTCATCATCTTCAAAAATTTTTATGCTGAACACAAAAAACTTCAAGTATTCGCTCTCAGTTGAGAATGATATCTTGCTGACACATTGCAAGATTAAGAGAGTTATTTACAAAATAATGTTCAACAAAACTTCAAGACATACAAAATATATAAATAAAATAATGTGCAAACTCATTGATGATACATCAGAATAAATACACTTTCTTTTTGAAAAATGTCTGCAGAAGAAAATACAGTCAACTCAGTTCAAGAGCGTGATCACAATAGTGATGTGAAAGTCAGACAAGAAGAATTACTTTAATGCAAAAATATATAAATCAATTGTGTTATTCAACATGCTGAGCAAAATATTGAAGTTCATCATATTTAAATGTTTGCAAAACATCATAAAAGCATGCAACTTGATATTGAACATTCAAATGAAGACTTGCAAACACAGATCAATAAATACAACTTTGCAACTGATTATAGAAAAGATACACATTGTATGAAGTGACACAAGAAGAAGAGTAATCTCATTACTGAGTCTGAATAAGAAGAATGCGTTTAACAATGTAACACATAGCAGACTTTTGCATGACATGAAAAAGAGAAGAGTTCTCAGACTGCTTCTTAAATTTGTGAAGAACTTTCTGAGAAATTGATGCATCACGATCACAATTAATGATTACATGATGATGAAATGCAGCGTAAATATCAACATATTACAAGACTTTTTGCTATCATTAATATTATATCTGTTCTACAACGTGAACTTGTTAAAAGCATATAATGATATCAGATTGAGAACAAGCTTCACAAATTTTGTAAATGACATCAATATCTTAATATATAAGAGGTTCATGAAACGTAATTGCAAAGTTCTTAGCGAGATTTATGATAAATGCAAACAGTGATCAAAAATGCACGACATCAAGTTTTTAAAAACAAAGCATGAGCTGATTCACTTTATGAAAATCTCTAAGTGATTTAATATGAACGTTGATGTAAAGTTAATAAAACATCAGATTGATTTAAAATCAAATATCAGAGTTTTGAGAGTTCAATTGAACTTCAAGCTGAAATGAGTGATTTACATGCATCATGTTGAAGCAAAACTAGTGATTAAACAAAAGATCATGCAAACAATCATTGAGTCTACTTAAGATTCATCAATGACGACAAGAAAGCAAATATACTTCGTGATGACGCGCTCTTTGCTTAGTCACGAAGTCATCATATGATACATGTTACAGAGAATGAAGAATCATCAAAAAAATCTGAACATCAAGCTGAAATCAGTACAAGAAAGAGCATTATGACAAATTATTAATGTTTATCATACAACATCAACAGAGATTCTACAGATAGAAACAAATACAGCATTGATAGATATTTATTTATAAATGTTGATATAAAAGTCAATAATAAACATGAACTCTTGAAAATTAGATGAAGTTATTGAGATGATGATGTGTCAAATTCACAACGACTTGATATTCAAAAGAAGTTGAAAATCAAAGCTGTGTAAAACATCTCTGCAGCTGAAGTGAAAGTGAATGAAAGAAATACTTGAATAAATAAAGATGAAGTGAAGTCATCTTTACATGATGACTTTCTGATCAAAGTCATTAAGAGTAGTTATAGTTGCAAACAAGAAAATGTCAATAAGTCAACATCATCTCAACACATTCATGTTGAAGCAAAGAGTTTACTTAAATGATAGCAACAGTAAAGAGAATGTTACAATGACTGCAATGAGAATTAACTGAGAGCTAAATAAGAGATTGAGAAAATCAACTTTAGTCATCACTCATCATGAAGAACTGAAAGAATTGATCGCGAAAGTGAAACATTTTGCAAACATAGCAACAGAGAATCGAAAGTATCATGAAAAGATATACAAAGTATACAGTGATAGTCAGACTTCTCTGAAAACAGTGAAAGTTATGATATCAACAAAAGATCAGACACGTCTGCAACGAGTTCAGATTGCATATGAAAGCATTTAATCTTAAGAAGTCATGTTGAAGTTATATTGAGTGACAAGACATGCAGAAGTACTTGAAAATAAAGCAATGAATAAGATGATTGATGATGCATATGATTTGTCTTTATTACTGACTGAACATCAATGCACTGAAGTGATGATGAGATTGATTCTTATACAGAAACAAATCAGATAAACATGAAGAATAGTCTGACAAGAGAAATTCAACACAGCTCATTTTCAATATCTGATATCAGAGATGACACATCGACATTTGCAACTGCGCAAGAGTCATGCAAAGTCTCACAGCGCATTACTGACGCAGCTATGCATAAGAAAAATTGACTTCAATTAATTTCTACATGAGAGATGAGTATTTGATGTTGTTATGACGACGTGCAAGTGTGACAAAGATCAAATGTTGATCAAGCACATTCTATTAACATGTTTCAGATGAAAAGTAGAACGAAAAGCAATGCAATGAGAAGAGAACATCACGAACTTAAGAAAGCTCTTAGAAATCATGAGCGCAGCGATGATGATTATTCAAATGATACTCTCAATGAGCATATTAAATCAATTTCAAGCTGTGACATCATCAAAGAATCAGATGAAAGAGAAAGAAAATAAAGAAAACAGACTCATAAAGTTCTTGCATTGAAAACAGTTATAGTATAAAGCGCAGAAAGAAGTGATTTTTGATGCGCAGCGCTCGCTACAGTATATAGAATCTTGCATAGATTTTTAATGAGTGTTGAATCAAGTAAGAATTAAAAAAAAAAGCGTTCATAAATTGAGTAAATTTACATAAATGCAATTTGATTAACACTTCTGATATAGACACATATTACAGCTATTTGAATCAGTCAAGCTTAATACTTGATTTAGCATTTGCATCAAAGAATATGCATAATCACATCAAGAATTGACATATAGACGAGAATGTAAACACAGAATTTAATCATGAAGTAATTCTATTTACAATAGTTATGAAAAAGATGAAGTTGATCGAAAATTCAATGAACGCGTCATACAATCTGCAAAAAGTCGACTGAAAAGACTTTGATGAGCATTTGCAAAAGACGAAAGACAAAATGATTGTCAAGATGTAAAGAATCATGAGTTTAGAAGCAAAAGTTATTTATTTGACTGAATGCATCAAGAATACAGTGAAATTATTCGTATTTAAACAGCGAATATGTGCAAAATCAAAACTCTGATGAAACAATGAACTCATTGAAATGCAAAAGACGTTGTCATCAAAAAAGCGAATCTGAAAAAGATGCAGAAAGAACGACGCATGAGCAGAGATAGTGCAAATGCGAAATTCGTATCATAATGCAATAAAGCTGATCAAAAATCAATTCTGAACCAATTTTTTGAACAACGTTAGAAGAAAGAAGTGTTTCAAACATACAAGTTCACTAAATCATGTTTAATTGAAAAGTTATTCTCAATACAAAACTTGCAAAAAGAATTGAAAATCAAATTCAATGAAAAGTGCAAGACATTTCTGAAAGCAATGTACTTATCATCTTTGAAAATTTAAATCAATGAAGAATTACTATTGAACGAAAGCATACAGTGATCAAGAGTTATCAAAGAGAAAATCAAGCACGCTATTAACTTCTCAGCACTCAGAAAAGCACTTGAATCAGATGATATGTCATTTGCAATCATACAACGAGCGTACAAAAGCATATTGAAAATCTTTAATTTAGTGTACTCAAATTTGATTAAAAATGATTATCATTCGAAAATATGACGCGAAGACACAAAAATTATTCTGAAAAAATCAAACAAGTTGAATTATTCAATTTTGAAGACATACAGAATTATTACGCTGCTAAACTGTTTAAACAAAGTAGCAGAAAAAATAATAGCAGTATGACTGTCTTACACAGCTGAAATTAACGACAAGCTGCTAGATTTTGATCAAATGAAAGACAGAAAACAAAGATCAGCTATAAACGCAGTACTAAATCTAGTACATGATGCGCAAATGACAAAAAGTCGCGAAAACACGCTTATTTATCTACTTCTAGATGTCAAAGAAGCTTTTGATCATGTTACGTTGAAACAGCTAGTCAAAATATTGATTAAATTGAAAATATTGATCAATTTAATCAATTAAGTAAAATGCTTCTTACAAAATTGAGTCATTGACTTAGCATTTAATGACAAACGTCAGAAATCAAAGAAAATAATCACAGAAATATTGCAAGATTCATCTATTTCGTTCATTCTATTTCTAATTTATATTCAATACTTATTTTCAATCAGCGATGAAACTTATTTGTACGCGAAAACTTTATCTTTTTCGTGAACTGAGTAAACAGCAACCTATCGAAGCATATGATATATCAAATCGATCAACAAGTTATAGAGCACAATTGTACGATCAAAACAAGCTCTTATTCGACTCAATAACTTCACAGATAACTGCGTCACAAGTCAAAAATCGAAAATTTCGATTTTTCGCGCTCACGCAGGTCAAAATCGACGGCGAAACGAAAGTTCATCAACACAGAAGAAAGAATCATCAATTCAGACAGTAATTTGATTGATAAATCGAAGAGCAAACTCACATGAAAAGAACAAGTCATCAATCGACTTCAGAACAGCACAGAAGACTGCGTACTGATGCAAAAATCGAAATCAAACTCTTTTGTGTTTGAAGATTGCACAGAAAACAACGTTGTTTCAGAGAAGTTTTTTATTTTTTTATTTTTTTATTTCTTCATTAAGTGCATGTAGTCTATGACTATGACACTGTCTAGACGCTGTATGTATGCTAAGTTACATGTAATCTGATCAAAGTCGCTGCTTTATATCTTCTTGTTGATCAATCACATCGATAGTTTGTGCATATAAGCGCTCTCGCTCAAACTCTTGCAATCGTACTTTCATTTTTCTTCGTTTCTTCGCATTCTTCACATTCTACTCTTTTGTTTCTAATAGTCATTTTCTCGTCGTAATTCAAGTATTTTTCAAATACTCTAATGTTGCAATTCTTTCGATTTTGATGATGAACAGCATCAATATGACGTTTGTGTTTTTGAGCTGAGTCTTTTTCTTAAGCTTTATCTGCTTTGATCTATAATGCTTGCAATTAAGTAGTAAATGCTCTGACGTTTGACTTGCATTGCATATTTCATAGCATTTGTTCGAATTATTCTCTGATAATCGATGCAAATAGCTCTTGAAATAGTCATGTTTCATTTTCAGCTGAATAAAGATTGAAAACGTTAGTTTATCAATTTTTC
>JAABUO010001000.1_pt1 | contig 40718 bp, 30 predicted proteins | sample 5559291 | NCBI WGS metagenome assembly JAABUO01 (sample SAMN10711878, study PRJNA513372) | rock metagenome | isolation source: Antarctica rocks | place: Antarctica: Victoria Land, Finger Mt sud
CACAAACACAAAATCCCACTCCTCATGCTCAAAGATCCGGCGCACCGCTCGCACTTTGGTATAGTCGAGGTGCTCCACCAATAGCGCAGACTCCAATGGCACTGCATGCACCCGCAGCGACGCGCATGCATCGTTCACATGGTTTGCACACTCCCCCGCCTGCCATGCCGCGTGTGCCTGGTCCTCTGCCGCCTCATAGTGAAATGTGAAGCTGCAATTCTTCTCCTCAATGCGCGTACCCGTCGTGCGCTCGGCATAGTACTCCAGAATGGGCGCCACGGTCTCCTTCCACTTGTTATCGGCTTCATCCACCAAGCTGGTGAAGTTGGGCTCGCCATAATACCGGATGAAGCACCCGCTCTCGGCAATGAAGCCAAGCATCGGTACCCGCCGGAAGAGGCGCTCCATCTCATTCGGCGTGATTCCAGACATGACGTATACGGTATTGCGTGAGTCCGAGACAAGATCCGTCAGGACGTCAATCACGCGCTGGGGCGAGGTTTGAATAATGCTATTGGCACTTCCCCAATTCGCCAACGTCCCTTCGTAGTCAATAATGAAGATACGGCGCGAGGCAGACTTGTAGGCGTCACTAATTTTATCCACCGAAAGGCGAGGTATTAAATGGCGCTCGCGCTGCTCCTCATGCTGGGAATGCTCGCGAAGGGTTTGAAGGAAAAAGTTCCACCACTGCAGGGAGGTGTGTCGAGTGACATCCTCATACATATGCTTCCATCTCTCCTTTCTCTCGTCCATAGCCATGGTCAGCGCTTTATAAATAGCAGCAGCCGTAGACTGCGAATCCCATGGGTTCACACTAATTGCAGAAGGATCAAAAAGTGGTGCAGTACCCGTAAACTCAGACAACACTAATGATCCCCAATGCTCTTGTTGGCAATACACAAACTCATGGGATGTCAAGTTCATACCTTCGCGCAACGAGGTCACCACCAGTGCGTCTGCAATGGTCAGGAGAGCCAAGTACTGAGCAAATGAGATGTCTTGGTGGAGAAAAATAAGTGGCTGGTGGCCTAAAGTGTGATTTGAGTTTATGCGGGTAACGAGGTCCGAGACAGAAGACCCCAACTCATTCTGTTCGGTGGTAGAGAGAGCCACCTGAATGAGCACGACATCTTTCATTTCCGGATGCTTTTTGAGAAATGTCTCAAAGGCCAAGAACTTGTGTCGGATGCCGCGGATGTGATCGAGCTTATCTCGGGCTACCAGCACTCGCTTCCCTTCGTATCTTCCCTTTAGTAATCGAATCCACTCCTGCACCTCGACAGAGCACAGTCGTTGCCGGAGATACTCTGGATCAATACCAATAGGATCATTGACTACTTGCACAAATCTGTCCTCGAGGTAGATGCCTTCCGCATCCGCCTCAACGCCAAGAAGTCGATTACATGTCTGTAGAAAATGACGAGCGTAGTCTGCAGTTTGAAAGCCAATGACATTAGCCCCAAGCATACCTTCCAGCAGCTCCTTACGCACTGGGAGACAACGAAACACCTCTGACGAGGGAAAAGCAACGTGCATGAAAAATCCCACCGTAGCATGCGGTAGTCGCTCCCGAACCATAGCAGGGACCAGGAGGAGGTGATAGTCGTGCACCCAGATCACATCTCCCTCGACAAACTGCTCCACCATAAGATCAGCAAACGCACGGTTCACAGCCACATAATTGCCCCATGAGTGGTCTTCGTAGGCCTTATTTTTCGGATTATCCGGAATCTGATAATGAAAAGTTGGCCATAGAATCTGCTTGCAGTATTGAATGTAATGGCCGTCCATGTCGCTATCCGGCACGTAGACAATCTCGCAATCGAGCTCGCGAAAGGAACGCGAAATCTCCTCCTTCCGCTCAGTCAATGAGTCCGTCGGCATTCCCAACGTCCCAATCCACTTCTTTTCCTTGAGATCTCCAGAACCGACAACTGCCGTGACTGCATTTCGCAAGCCGCCATTCCCTTGTGTCGTCGGTTCAATAGACCAAGGGGCGGATGTGAACTTTACAATATCGCTCACACCGCTTCGGCGACGTGATCTGATTGACGTACCCGTAGGAACAGCTGGACGTCTCGGAGGGACAATTCCACTTTGGGGCGGTGTGGCTGCAGTTGACTGGGGTTGTGTAAGTTTCTTTCGGACAGCGTCGATATCCACTGGAAGCCTCTGGGAGAAGAAATCCACCGTCTCTACACTCATTGGAGGAGTTATTGGCGGTGAAGGCTGGTGAAGAGCCGAGAGTACTCCCATCATAGAAGGAATTGGGGTGCGCGACCCATCCTGAGAGGACTGTCGGAGGGGCGGCGATGGGACCTGCCATTGCGACGTGGACTTCTTCTCCGGTATATGCCTGCGCAAGACATCAAATGAGACTGTGTAGGGCAGATACAAGGCAGCAATAAGTACCGTCATTCGTCCTCAGCATCGAACTACGCGTGGTCGTGAGCCGCCTCGCTTACACTTCCCCATGCAGACACGAGATGAGGTAAGCGTGACTGCACCACTGGGAGTACAGCAACATGGTCCAGATCCACCATCACACAGCATCTCATTGGTCAAAAAGCCAGTACTACAAGATCGTCTATTACCAGTACAACTTCTAAAGTACAATAGACCTGCAAGGGGCCTTGATCGTAATAATTAAATAGTTAGGCATCAGGCATAGAATCGGGCCCCATCTGAACCTTCTGTCTGTTGCTTACGCTGTCGATTGCTAGCACCAGGAAAATGATCGTAGACAAAAGTCCATAGGTAGAAGTCAAACATCAAGGCCGTCACCCATTCCAAAACGCCAGCAGGATTCTCATGCGACGTGCCAATGCAAACCCCAAATGCAATCGCACAGCAAAAGGCGACGCCAATGACAATGATTTTGACAATGTAGCTCGTGCGCAGAGACCTCATATCTGGATAGTCCTTTCGAATCCAAAAGTACTCCAAAAACGTCGCGATGGCAGACAGGACAACGCTGACGATGAACATGAGAAGAAATCCATCATGTCGTGAGGGATAATGCACGGTGTCGAATACAGACAACAAGATAAGCCCCGCGCTGCCTGTGATGGCGAATACGGTTGCAATGACCGCCAGTATTTTCTCACGTCTTCTGTTCTCCCGCGGCAGTCGATCCGCATGGTGCAGGTAGCGTCCGGCCACCAGCGTCAGGATGAAGGAGGCGCCAACAACTGAGCAGCAGGCGATGAAAGCAATTTTGAAGGGATAGGTTGCGCCGATGTCGGAGATGAAAGGCACGGTGCCGTTCATACTAGGCAGGATGGGACGGCCTTCAACGCTAATGTCAGAGAGGAGCAGCAGGACCGACTTACCCATACCATATCAGCATCGAGACCAGCAGGCACAGCCAGACGAGGGCCGAGATCATGGGCAGCCACCAATGGTGAACGAAGAACATGAACGAATGTGGGGATGACGCTCGTGATCTTGGTGGTGGCGCTGCTCTTGATGGGCTGGTCGTGCGGTCCGAGCAAAATCCGAGCGGAGGATGTGTTGATGAGATATTCGGGATGAGAAAATCCGAATTTTACCCTGGCAACAGCTGCACAGCCACCTGCACAGCCACAGCCTCAGCCTCAGCTTCAGGGAAAAGGCCGATGGGGGGAAAGGGGAAATAATAATTACTACGTAACCTGCGTAAACACCCGGCGCGCCAGATCCGAAAGCACACGCGCCTTTTCTGCCTGTGGAAGATCCTGGAAGACCTGGTAGACCGCCTTGCCCTTGGTATCGCGAATGGCCCCCAGGCGATTTCCAGCCAGCAGCCCTGCCATGGCCCCTGGGATGTTGGCCAGGATGAAGCCCAGCGCCGCGCCACTCAGGCTGCCAATCAAAGAATACTTGCCGACCAGCTTCTTGTGCTCGGGCGCAACACCCTCCTCCCGAAGCATTTCCTCAAACGCGGACCCAAACTGCTCCTCGCTCCGCTGCTCCGGCTCCTTCTCCGCTCCTGCACCACCGCTGAAGGGATTCCATGAGCTCTGCTGGTACTTGCGCGCCTTGTCGTACTCTCTGCGCCGGTCAGGGTCGCCCAGTGTGTAGTACGCGTCGTTGACCTCTTGGAAGCGCTGGGTGGCTATTCCGGCCTCGCGTGAGTTGACGGGGAAGCGGTCAGGATGCGTGGACAGAGCGGCCTTCTTGTACGCCTCCCTGACCTCGCTGGTCGAGACGGTGCTGGGAATGCCGAGCAGCTGGTAGTAGTCGGTCAATATTCCACTTGATGCCATCTGTCACAATGACGTCGCACGTGACGATAATCCGATGGAGTTCATAGTGCAACAAGGTCCACTCAAAATATCAATCCGGACCTTTCCGGCTTTTTCCTCTATTTAAATAAGTCAGCTTACGCCGCCGCTCAAGTCTATTTGAACAAATATATAATCTACTCCGTCTTGCTGATTTGCTCACAATTAGGTGGAGTTGAAGCATGTGTCTCGCCCGACGGATGGTGCACCAAGTCTGGGGGCATGCTGGACACAGTCAACGTAGTATGCCTCGACATGCCCCTCCCCAATCTCACGTGAGCGTCCGATACCACACGGCCGAAACTAGACTCGAGAATGACAATCATAGCACCCACACCCACACCGAGGAGACTCAAATTGGAGATGCTTGTTCCCGGCGTTACGGAGAAAGCGACACACGCCCCCGCCCGGACTACTGAGCGACGCAGGCCCGCCAATAGGCCCGACATAGACCAGAGGGCGTTCTTCGAGTCTCGCTGATGAAGGATCTCAAGGAGAGTGATACAAAACAGCCCCGCTGCCACGCCGCCGCCCCAGTAGTAGCGCAGTCCGATGGACGTGTACTCAGCTTCCACCAGTGTGGTCACTGCAGACGATGCAAGAATCAGGCTTAGACATAGCGGCCAGTGCACGTCGACATATGCGAGTGACGTAAACCAATGCTTCTTTAGATCGTGTGTGCGGTAGATACTTAATTCTCCCGTGAAGTAGACCCAGTTCACGGCGAATGCAATTATGAGAACCAAGACGGCACGACCATAGAACGGCGTGAGGCCAGCTGCATCCGGATACTGCACAACACTGTAGAGGATACTCACGACAGTTTCACCCAACACGATTTCAACCAGCGCGCTTGCTCTTTCAATGACGTGCTCGACATTGGTAGCCACCAAACACCCAATCTTGATATGCAGCTTCTGCTCCACCGAGGTGCGAAAACGGCTGCTTCGACACTTCCGGACAAAGTATCCTTCCACATAAGCAAACGTTCATTCCCAGCCTTTTGTGCAAGGGATCAGGGAATAGAAGAGAACGGGATTGCCTGTTCCAAGGACCGAGCAGATCACGACAATGGGGATCAGACCGCATGCAAAATTGAACAGCATGTGGAAGCGAAACTTTGGGAGTGCGATAGCGTAGAGCAGGTAGAGTCCGCTTTTGATTGCCTTTGCCACGAGGAAGAAGGCCACAGAGAAGTGCACCGCTGAATTGTTGTAACTACTCGCAAGGCCGAGTTCATCTATAGCAAGTACACCCGTAACATTCACCATATACCCGATGATCAGTGCCATTAGCAGGAGAGAGTGGAGCCTTTGCATGATGTCGTAGACGCCGAAGGCATTGATAAACATGCGGTAGTCGGCGACCATTGTCCAGATCGGGAGGAACATGACTGCAAAACGCACAACCGAAAAGCCACTGACCTGAACATGTGCATCGTCTGCCAGCCGGTGGACCACGCCGACGACAATCAGATCGAGGAAGAGCTCGTCGCTCTGTGCTCCTCCAGGCAGTGATACTTCCCCTCCTCGTACCACTGGTTGACTTGAATGATGGGAATGAGCGCAGGCATGCCCTGGACCTGCTTGTCATCGCTCCCTGGTCGCACGATCGCCAAGTCGTCGTCCATGGTAGTGACCGTTGCCAGCCAATCAGAAGGCGCGAAACCATGGAAATCTCCGAACGGGAGCATGAACGAGAGAGAGTATGACGAGGAGGACGAGGATGGCATTGACGCCGTAGCTCTGCGCACCAAGTCGCTAGCGACCTTGCTGAAGCTGGCCAGACACGAAAGCCAGACAGACGGGAGCGAGCGTTCCACCTCCTACCAGCAAGCACGCATCCACAAGCTACTGGGCAATGATGGCCCGCCGGTGACGTGGACTGACTACCTCGTAGAAGGGGACGAGCTGAAAGGCAAGAAGCGAAAGGTATGGGCGTTTTACGAGCGGCAGAACCGGCTCATTAAGCGGTACTCGCGCGTGGATCGCCTGCTCAGCAGTAATCTCCCGCAGTCCCTCATTCGGACCTACCTCCCTGGCCATGAACAGCGACGACGCACACCCTCCAACTTGCGTGAGATTGATGCGCTGAGCGATAGCGAACGTGAGGATGGAGATGGAGGGCAAGGGAACGGAGAAAGAGAGCCGCTGAAGAGCACGAGCAAGAGCGAGCAGGTGGAGAGAGCAGTGCATCGTGCTATCGTGGTGAACTTCATTGCTAATGTCATCCTCCTCATTCTCAAGGTGTTTGTGGCCGTCTCCACCAACTCGCTCTCCATTGTGGCCTCCCTGGTGGACTCTGTGCTGGACTTTTTGAGTTCGGTGATTATATGGATGACGACTTCCTTCATTGCGCGCAAGAGCTGGAAGATGGACTATGAGTACCCAGTGGGCCGCAATCGCATGGAGCCCATTGGCGTGGTCATCTTTGGCGTCATCATGACGGTGGCCTTTTGCCAGGTGGCTCTAGAGGCGCTGCAGCGATTGGCAGGCAGCAACCTCGCCGTAGTGCATCTCGGGCTTGCCTCGATCCTCATCATGGTCTCCACTGTCGTGGTCAAGGGTGGCTGCTGGCTCTACTGCCGCCTAACCTTCCAAACCTCCTCCGTCAAAGCACTCGGGCAGGATGCCATGACAGATGTCATTTTCAACTCGGCCTCGATTGCCTTCCCCGTGCTCGGGCTGGCGCTGCAGGAGGGGTGGCTTGACCCGCTGGGCGCCGTGCTCCTCTCCTTCTACATCATCAAGACATGGAGCGACACCTCGCTGGAGCATATTCGCCACCTGTGCGGTGCAGCAGCAAGTGTGGAGGACAGACAGGTGATTCTCTACATGTGCATGCGCTTCGCCACGAGCATCCGCCATGTCTCGGCCGTCAAGGCATACCACGCGGGCGACCGCCTGCATGTCGAGGTGGATGTGATGATGGCGGACAGCAATAGCCTGCGCGACGCACACGACGTGGGGGAGGCGCTGCAGTATGCGATTGAGACGCTGCCGTTTGTGGAGCGCGCGTTTGTGCATTTGGAGTATGACTTTAACAACCCCTCGGGGCATCTGGGGAACTGACCTTGTCGAGTACTCTAGACTAGGCGAGATCTTAGATTATTCAGACATATTTATGCGTGGTTATCGGCCACTCTATTGGTGCCTCGTCATCCACTACGAGTACGAGAACTACTTCCATGTCCAACCCCTTTGAAATCAATGGCGGCACCAGCGTCGCCATGGTGGGCAAGGACTGCGTGGCCATCGCGTGCGACCTGCGCCTGGGCCTGCAATCGCTCACTGTCTCCTCCAACTTCCCCAAGATCTTCTCCTATGGCGACGTCTTCCTCAGCTTGACCGGTCTCGCCACCGACGTCATAAGCCTCAGCGAGCTCTTCCGCTTCCGCGTCAACATGTACCGGCTGCGGGAGGAGCGCGAGATCGAGCCGGAGGTGCTGGCGAATTTGGTCAGCTCGAGCTTGTATGAGAAGCGCTTTGGGCCCTACTTCACATCGCCCATCGTGGCCGGCATCAACGCACGCACGCACGCCCCCTTCATCTGCTCCTTTGACTCGATTGGCTGCATCGACTTTGCCAAGGACTTTGTGGTGACGGGCACCTCCTCGGACCAGCTCTACGGGATGTGCGAGTCGCTGTGGGAGCCGGGGTTGGGGCCGGAGGAGCTCTTTGAGACCGTCTCGCAGGCGCTGCTGAATGCCCAGGACAGGGATTCCCTGAGCGGGTATGGAGGGGTGGTCTACGTGGTGACGAAGGACAGGGTGGTGAAGCGCACGCTCAAGGGCAGGCATGACTAGACTGGTAAAATCGTAATCAGATTAGATCAACCACATCCATCCATCCATCAGATTAGATCAACCAGATCAATCAGAGACGAGAGATCAAATGAGCAAACAACGAGGACTCTCGCTGGAGCAGAAGAGGCAGCGCATCCTACACATCTTCCACTCCACGGCCCAGGTCTACCAGTTGAAAGAGGTGGAGAAGCTCGGGGCCAAGGCGGGCGTCACCCTGCAGAGCGTGAAGGAGGTCGTGCAGTCCCTCCTGGACGACAGCCTGGCCCACTGCGAGCGCATCGGGAGCTGCAACGCCTACTGGGCCTTTCCCTCTGACGCCCACCATGCACGCGCCCAGGCCACGCAAGCCCTGCAGCGGCAGCAGACAGAGCTGGAGCAGCGCGCAGCCAGTCTGGGGGAGCAGGTGGACGCTGCCCGCCGCAGCAGGCTGGGGACGGACGAACGCCTGGCCCTCCTGCAGCAGCTGGCCAGCACCAAGGAGAGGCATCAAAGGCTGCTGGCCGCCTACCAGCCCATGGCCGCCTCCGACCCAGCTGTTCTTCGCCAGCGACGGATGGAAGCGGAGCAGGCCGGTGCTGCTGCTGCCCGCTGGGCCGACAACATCGACGCCCTCCGTGACTGGATGCTGCAGCAGGGCGTGGGGCCGGAGCAGCTCGCCCAGATGTTCGCCCTACCCTAGCCCTAACCTAATGCTCTTCCTCCGCCCTTCTCTGTGTATATTCCTTCCTTTCCCCATGCTGCCCCTGCTGCTGTGGTTCGGGCAGAATAACGGTCGTTTCCGCCATCCACCACCCCCCCACGATGTCCACAGGGAGCGAGTCCCAGGACAGCGCCACCACCACCACCAACTCCTCCTCGGGCAGGGAGAGTAATGGACGAGGCGAGTCCTCATCCTCATCCTCCAAGAAGCTGGTCAGCGCCATGTCCGCCTTCCAGCGCAGGCGCAACGTGCGCGAGCTCTTTATCCAGCTGGCCGACCCCCACCGCCGCTACGGCCCCGGCGACACAGTGACTGGGAGGGTGATGCTGCGGCTGAGAAAGAAGGCAAAGGGAACGCTGCTGCACGTGTCGCTGCAGGGCCATGTGGTGCTCAAGTCCCTCTCAACCGGCACGAACAAGACCATCCCCATCTTCACCCCGCAGGCCGTGCAGCTGGTGGACGCCGGGATGATCCTGGAGCAGGGCGTGCACGAGCTGCCCTTTGAGATGGAGTTCCCTTACAAGCGGATCCCGTCATCTCTGGATGTAAGTCATCCCCCCATGCAAAGACTGATATAGTTTGAAAAAGGCTACATACGCTACCAGCTAGAGGCAGACTGCACCCGCTCCTCCATGCTCCATGCCAAACTATCCGCCCGCGCCAACCTCACCCTTGTCGAAAGCATCGACGTCGGCGGCCTGCCCCTCCCGAAACCCATGCTGCGCTACATGGAGACAAAGAAGGACAAGGAGATGCGCGGGACAGAGGCGAAGGTGTTTCTGGGGCAAGCTGGGGCGCTGGCCGGCGACAGCATCAGCGTTAAGGCGATCCTGTGCCACACGAAGCCGGTCAAGAGTTTGCGTGGCTGCATCGTCACCCTCTACCGACTCTCCCGCTTCGACAACGAGAGCTCCGAGGCAAAGTCCTTCCGCAAGGACCTGGCCCAAACCGTCTCGCCCCTTTTCGTCGACCCCAAATCCCTCTCCGGCGCTGTCTCCACCTCCCTGCGCATCCCCCCGGATACCTTCCCCACCATCGCCACGGCGCCCTTGATCTCCTTTCGGTACTTTGTCGAAGTCGTCCTCGACCTCCGGGGCAAGCTGACGGGGAATGATTTATCAGGCAAGAAGCTGGTGACAAATACTCTTGGCTTTGCAGAGACGGATGCCCTCAAACGCGAAAACGGGATTCTAAACATGCAGCAGGAGATTACGATCGGCACAATGTGTCATACATCGCCCACCTTCCCTCCTCCGCCGAAACAACCCCGCCGACCCACCTCTCAACCAGAAGCAGCTCAGGTCGCTGTCGTCGGTCAGCGCAGTACCACACGCACGGACGCATCCTCGCACGACGAAAAAGCGGCCATACGGCGTGCGGAGGAGCAGCTTCTGCCGTCCGCACCCGAGGTCGTCCCTGTGGCAACGGCCAGCGCACCCAGTGCCCCTGCAGACGATGAGCGGGAAGAGGCGCCAGAGGCGCTTGATGGCACGGAAGCAGGCGGCCCCCCACCCACCAAGCACGAGGAAGCGCGCCAAGATGCACTCCGGGCACTGGAAAGCGCGCCTGGCCCAGTCTCCGCCGCCCAGCCCTCTGCGCCCTCCGAAGCCTATCTCGACGTCGAGCACGAGCTGCCCATCTATCAACGACATCACGACATGTAAACAAACAAACTGTACATAGAACAACGCGAAGCGTGCCTGAATCCAATATTAAATTCACGTGTCCTCGACGTGGCCTCCTCGGCGTGTATAAAAGGCTGAGGAAGCTGATTTCGTGCGCTGTCTTTTCTTGGTAGCACAAGGCATGGAAGATGCATTCAGCCAGTCCAAGACGCTTGTTTTGTCGGAGCTGCATGTGGACGAAGCGGTAGGGCTGGGAGCGGAGGAGGTATCCCAGGCGCAGTGCAAGCACGGAAAAAACATCCTCGCGGAGGACCCGCCGACTGCGCTATGGCGACTCGTGCTAGAGCAATTCAAAGACCAGCTTGTGCTGATTCTGCTTGCTTCGGCCGTCGTTTCATTCCTACTGGCCTTGGTCGACGACGATCCAGACGATCGGCTGGCTTTTGTCGACCCGGCTGTGATCCTGCTTATCCTCATCCTCAACGCTATCGTTGGCGTGTCGCAGGAGGCAAGGGCGGAGAAGGCTATCGCGGCTCTGTCGGAGTACGCGCCGGATGAGGCGAAGGTGCTACGGGAGGGGAAGCTGGTGAGGATACGGGCCGAGGAGCTGGTGCCGGGCGATATTGTGGACGTGGGTGTTGGCGATCGCATTCCTGCGGACTGCCGCCTCCTGTCTGTCAGCAGCAACTCCCTGCGTCTGGATCAAGCGCTGTTGACGGGCGAGAGCGAGAGCGTGGTCAAGGATGTGGGGGTGGTGACGGACGGCAAGGCAGTCAAGCAGGATCAAACCAACATGCTCTTCTCCGGGACCACAATCACGGTGGGGCATGCACGGGCAGTGGTTGCGCTGACGGGTGCGCGCACGGCCATTGGCGATATCCACACAAGCATTGTCAGCCAAATCAGCCAGCCCACGCCGCTGAAGCAGAAGCTCAACGACTTTGGCGACTTGCTGGCAAAGGTGATTATGGTCATTTGCATTCTCGTCTGGCTCGTCAATATCCGCAACTTCAACGATCCTTCGCACCACGGATGGGTCAAGGGGGCCATCTACTACTTCAAGATTGCCGTCGCGCTGGCAGTGGCTGCCATTCCAGAGGGCCTGGCCGTCGTGATTACAACGTGCCTTGCTCTTGGCACACGCAAGATGGCGCAGAAGCATGCTATTGTGCGAAGCCTCCCGTCTGTCGAGACGCTTGGGAGCACGAGTGTCATCTGCTCCGACAAGACGGGCACACTGACCACCAACCGAATGAGCGTATCCCGCGCTGTCTTTCTCAATGGAGAGCAGACGGGGCTGGATGAGTTCCGTGTCGAAGGAACCAGCTTTGCTCCACACGGTCGTGTCTACGGGCCGGATGGGAAGGTGTGGACTGCGCCAGCCAGCACATCACAGACCGTGCGACGACTGGCTGAAATCGCGTCTGTATGCAATGACGCCGAGATCCAGTATGATGCGGCAACCTCTGTCTATAGCAATGTCGGCGAGCCCACCGAGGCGGCTCTTCGGGTCTTGGTGGAGAAATTGGGAGCACCGCAGTTCAAAGGAATTACAAATGGAGTGGTTGGGATGAATGGGAATAGGAATGGGAATGGGCACATAAATGCTGCAAACCAGTTCTACGAGGCTGCCATGACGCGCCGCGTGACGTTTGAATTCTCGCGCGACCGAAAAAGCATGTCTGTTGTGGCAGAGTCCCCCAAAGGCCTTCACCTGCTAGTTAAAGGGGCGCCCGAGTCCATTCTTGACCGCTCGACGAGTGTTATGGTGGGGACGGAAGGAAAGTCAGCCCCACTGACACCCTCCATTCGACGCATCGTGAATACCAAGCTGAGCGAGTATGCTACTGCAGGACTGCGCGTGATGGCCTTTGCCTACCACACCAACCTGCCGGCCGCCTTTGACGCCCACGCCTACACGACGACCAAAGCCTACGAGCGGCTGGAGCAGGGAATGACGTTAGTCGGACTCGTCGCCATGCTCGACCCCCCACGACCCGAGGTGGCCGATTCCATCTGCAAGTGCCAGGATGCCGGGATCCGCGTGGTCGTCATCACGGGCGACAATCAGCAAACAGCCGAGACGATCTGCCGACAGATTGGCTTGTTTGGAGAGGACGAAGACGTGCGCAGCAAGAGCTACACCGGGCGGCAATTTGATGGCCTGACGGATCTCGAACAGCTGGAAGTGGTACAACATGCCTCGCTCTTCTCGCGCACCGAGCCTGCGCACAAGAGCCGGCTGGTCGACCTGCTGCAGAGCACGGGTGCAATTGTTGCCATGACGGGCGATGGCGTCAACGATGCGCCAGCCCTTAAAAAGGCCGATATTGGGATCGCCATGGGCAGTGGCACGGACGTCGCCAAGCTGGCTGCCGATATGGTGCTAGCGGACGACAATTTCGCCACGATTGAGTTGGCGGTGGAGGAGGGACGGGCGATTTACAACAACACGCAGCAATTCATACGATACCTCATTTCCTCCAACATTGGCGAAGTCGTCTCGATCTTCCTCACCGTGCTGCTGGGCATGCCAGAGGCCCTGATCCCCGTGCAGCTGCTGTGGGTGAATCTAGTTACGGACGGCTTGCCCGCCACTGCCCTTTCCTTCAACCCCAAGAACCGCGACATCATGCGCCAGCCGCCGCGGGGCCGCGACGATCCGATTGTTAGTGGATGGCTCTTCTTTCGATACATGGTCATTGGCACGTACGTGGGCGCCGCGACTGTATTTGGCTATGCATGGTGGTTCCTCTATAACCCGGCCGGCCCGCAAATCACGTTCCACCAGCTCTCGCACTTTCACCAGTGCGCGGCGTCCTTCCCCAACATCGGATGCAGCATGTTCACAGGCGAAATGGCCAAGCACGCATCCACCATCTCCCTGTCGATGTGAGTCTTACTCTCTTAGCAAGCTAATTGTAGTCTGGTGGTGATTGAGATGATGAACGCGGTAAATTCAGTGAGCAGCAACGACTCGCTGCTGACGCTGCCGGTATGGGAGAACATGGTGCTGGTATGGGCAATCACCCTCTCGATGGCCCTGCACTGTGCTCTCCTCTACTTGCCTCCCCTACAGACGCTCTTTCAGACGGTGCCACTTAGCATGACGGAGTGGCGGGCGGTTGTTGGGATCAGCCTGCCGGTCATTCTCATAGACGAAGTATTGAAATTTGCCGAGCGACGGCGCGTGCATCGCCGGCATGAAAAGATGTAATTAGACCACGACGAAGATCGATAGACTGCCACATAGAATAGAGCACTTTATGTCCTTGCCCGGATAGCCACCATGCTGCCTACCCCGCATAGAAATATAGAGCACATTCGTGTTGGCCCATGGCTGTCCATATTGCCTCCGCATATATAGTCTGCACCCCGTCCCACGCCCCATCAATCTCCGCAGTCACATACAGCGTAGCAAAGACGACGGTGGGCAGGAGAGAGGAGATGCGCGCGAGAGTGCCAACTTCCGTCTGCATGGCAAACGAGGCGGACGCGGCAGTGAGGCACCACTCCACCGGCGCATCTCGCGGCAGCGCCAGCACCTGGATGCACAGATCCGGCACCACCGCCGCCCTCCACACATCCGACACGTGTAGCGCCGAGGTGACGTACACCACCGCCGTGCGCACCGACGCCGCGACCGCGTCCACGATGCGCAGCGCATGCATGAGCGCTAGATCGACCGGCGCGTATCCATGCACGATCCGCATGCACGCGGGCTGCAGCGGGATCTGGCCCGCCACGAAAACCGCCCCGTCGACGCAGACGGCCTGAGCATAGGGACCGATATTAGCGGGCGCCCAGTGCGAGATGCTTTGCACGTGCAGGGCTGTGCGCGCCGAGGAGGGGGAGCAGAGGGCTAAGAGATCGAGGTCGGTGCGGGTGCGTGCAGCGATGCACGCTCGTGCGGGCGGATTCGCAAAGGAAAAGAACGAGGCGTAGATGCGGTTGCACTCTGCAAAGCACGACATATCGCGCAGCACCAGCGAGATGAAGTGCACGTTGCGCAGCGCCATGCCGTGGTCCTTTAGGGCGCGGACGAGTGCAGCGAGCGCGTCCGGGATGGTTCCACGCGCACGGATCCCAGTCAGAGTAGGCCAGGCCATGCCCGACCCAGACGCGTCACGTCCAGACCCATCCCGAGCAGACCCGTCTCGCCCGGAAGACTGATCATACTCATCTCGCCCAAGCAGGGTAAGGGGATGTAGTGCGGGAAAGACCGGCTGGAGTTGCGGAAGCGGCACGCTCTCCTTCGGCTCCGTATGGCCCTCACATTGGAGATAGGCCACGCCGCCCGAGTCACGATGAAGGATAGTCGCATCCACAACAATGCGTCGGACAAAGATCGGCGCATCCATGACAAACGTCTCATACTCCCCTCCCTCTCCACACGGATGCACCCCATACTTTGCATGCAGCCGCGTCAACGCCCCTTGCACCTCCGCCAACGACTTGCCTAGATGGTGCTCTTCCAGTCCGAGTGCCGCCACTTTGATAATGCGTGCATCGACCGTCGCGGCAATTTGCGCGAGCAGCCCCGCCTGGTCCTGCATCCAGAGATAAGTCAGCGTCTGCAGCCCGAGGCGCGCACAGACGTGCTCTACGCGCAAGCGCTGATACTGCGAGAGAATAGCTCCTACGCTGACGGCCTCGAAAGCATGCACCGCACGTACGCGCCGCAGGAGCCGCACCAGCGACTCTGTTTCGTCGTCGGGCGTGGCGTCGTAGTCAAGGGTCTGACAAACTGCTGTCCCATGCACGCGTTCGCGAAAGAGCGGCAAGCCGGTTGCTTCCTCCCATAGCGGAAGTAAGCCATGCCCAACGCTCTGGTACATGTAGGAATCTAGCTCTTGCACGTCGTCCGCCGGGTGCACGTTGGCCAGGGCGACAATCTCATGGCCCTCCTGCAGGCAGTAGAGCATGTTCATGCAGCTGTCCTTGCCGCCGCTCACGAGAGCTACGACTTTCATTCGTCCGGTCAGACCCGATGGTCATCCTATTGGTCACGATGCATTCATCAAGATCACGAAAATTCATAGCAATTGTCAAAAATTTATCTCTAGGTTACATCTATGCGTGGACCGGCTTCAAGGTCATGTAGTCCGCCTGCAGATTCGTCCCCAACTCAAACAGCTTGCGCAGGACCTCGGCAAACTCTTTGAAGAAGACGTCGTTGTCCTTGGCGTAGCGCTCCACATGGTGGCGGAAGGCCTTGTCCTTGACCAGCGCCATGTCCGTAGGCAGCATCATCCGCGACTTGGTGCTTTTGTCCTCGTATTGCGCTGGCCCGTCCCACTTCTTCCAGCCCCACTTCTCGTTGAGCAGGATGGCGTAATAGTCATTGGTCACCATAGTCGGCGAAAAGGTCCACGGCCCCGAGAAGCCGCTTCGGTCCGTATGGCACCGTCCCAACGCATGCGCCCCGCTCAGCGCCACAATCTCGCGGTCGTCAAAGCCCATGCGGTGGAAGATGGCCCGCAGATGGTCCGCGCCTTTGGCACCATCCGGCAGCCGGCCGTCGGGCGTCACAAACGCAGCATCCTTGTCGCTGCGACCGTAGCGCCAGGGGATAACGGGGCCGCCCATCTCCTGCACGGCCGCCACGCCACCCAGAATGTAAAGATCCGAGTAGGAGATCCACGGGTTGGCCGTCTTCACCGGCTCCAGAAAGTTGCGCGCCGCCTGCAGCCCAGCATTGGCCCCGTGGTCCTTCTCTGGGGCAAAGCGCATGGTGGCGCCGTCGCTGCCCCCCGTGTTGGTCTCCTTGTCGTAGGTGCCGGAGCAGTGCCACGCAAGTCGCAAGAGCACCGGCCCGTAGCTCCCGTCATCATACTCATCTACTTCCACCAAGCGGTGGGCGATCTGGTTGTAGACCTTTTGGAAGTCGCTCTCAGTCGGTTTGGAGAGCAGACCCGCTCCAGTGCCGTCCTTCGACGCCTTTTGCTGGCTGTAGTAGTACCATCCGCCAGCCAGTCCCACGGCACCGAGAGCTAGAGCTACGATGGTTGTGGTGCTGCGGGCGCCTGAAGAGCCAGACGCACTCCTCCGCCCTAGTTGCCTGCGAAGGGCCACGGTCTGGATGGGCAGACGGAGGGAGACAAAAGTCCGCTTAGGCACGCTATGGGCGCGGAATGCGCATCGAAGAGGATTTGCAAGTCCAGTTCTGGTTGCGTGGAGCATGGTCTTTGTGAGTCGTTGTGTCGTCGAAATCAGAGTCAGGGCAGAATCGGGCCCAAAAGGGAATCGGGTTTGACACAAAATGGGCCAATCAGCGTGCAGCAAGACGCGATGACGATTCATGGACGTGGAAGAAGAGGACGCAAAGGAGCAGTGGACTGACTGGCAGAGCTGTTGCGGGCAGGGGAAGTCACTTCTTATCAGCGGTTGGCACAGTGACACATGGATTCCTTATCGAGCCGGTTGGAATGTCACGCAACCATTGCGGGGTTTCCACGGCACATAACACGAGTCAGCTGGTCTCCAAAGTTACAGTAGAGATGGTAACCAAAATGGTGCGACATTGACAGCACTCCCTGCATGACAATTAATGACTCCTCGGTTTACCTATGGTCTCTATTCATGAAGCACTCCGTTTCCACTTCAGTGCCGTTCAGGCTGACTGTCCTCGGCCATTTTTAAAAAGTCCGCCATCTCTGTCCGCTGTTTTCAGACATAAACATCTCCTTGTTCTTCAGCGTCTCCCCTGCCTTCTCGTGAGACCGCGCAAGCATCCTGATTCGTACTCGCGTAACCGCGGATCTAGCGCCGGCTGTCACGCAGCTGCATCCTCGGCCTCGGGCACTCCCCCAAGCGCTTGAGCTAGATCCAGCGAGTCCCACAGTGCCAAGTAAATGCCTCGGCGTCATCAGGTGAGCCGCATCGCCGACTAAAGTTGCGCTCGTTCGATGCTCCCAGCGGTGATCGACGGGAAGCATGTACATGGGCCAAAGGGCTGCCAGGGTTGTTTTTTCTTTCCTCGTCACACGCTGTGGCGAGCAGATCCTGTAGAATAGGCGCCTATTTACCGAAGAGCTGGTCATCAGCCAGCGTTGTCTTGATCTCAGCCGCAGTCTTGCCCTCCGGCGCAGATACCTTGGCCCAGTTTTCGTGCGGGGTACTCAAGAGCACAACACCCGTATTGAATCTTGCAGGCCACATTGGGCTAAGATACCGTTCCCGCCGCCGAGTGCGCTGAACGTGCCCGAACCATTTAGCTCCAGTAGATGTGGGAATCTGGTCGACACGTTTCTCACCATCACCGTTACAAGCTGCCCGCCACAGTAGAAGGGTTTGACGTCCGTGAGCAGCTTGCGCACCTGGGACCACGCACCGTCGGCGCCGACAACAAAATCGTGTGTCGCGATGCCATTCGCGCCTAGGTCGACCTTGATTTCGGTTGCTCTTGTGATCGCATTGCGAGCGTCCCGTACTGCCGTGATCTTTTGACTCCACTTGACACAGTCCGAGGGACATTCTCAGTTAAGAAATGGGTAATGCGTTTCGCGCGATTTCCGGGTGTTGACAGCTCGCCGTTGTCACTGTGCAGCACAGGACCCTTGGGGTTGACGATTTGGCAAGCTCCTGCTTTGTCGGCTTCCTGCATAGCTCGTAAATCGTAAGGTTGATGCCGCGTTACTGCAGCAGCAGGCCGAGCGCAAAGCCTGAGGGTCCACCGCCGGCGATGGTAATCCGTGATCGAAAAGGCATTGATTGGGTGTGCAATTTGTAGATCTGAAAGAGCCAGGCGGAGGGGGTCGCTTTACATATTAATCTTAGTGGGCGATCTTTCCCAGGAGAGACAGCGATTAACTGTGGGGCCGTGCGAGAAAATATCCGATTGGCTCCGACTGACTAAGCAACGTCCGAGTCTCCGACCTATCGCACCACCCCGGAATTGAGTGGTTCATACATTTATATTGGTTTGCGATAATAAATGAATCCATGGCTCTCAGATTTATGATTACTTCATCCAGTATGAGGAAGCATCACGATTACGCTGTCATCGTATACGGTGCCCGTGTTTTGCATTTATTCATTCCAATGTCCTTTCCATTGTTCTAATTGGATGATGTGGAATGCAAAGCTGAAGATAAGTCTTCAGAGCAACAGGAGAAGAGCAGTGTTAACCAACATTGTGGCAATTTATCGGGCCTAACGCATGTCTTCTATACCGAAATTCGTACCATATGCACCTCGCAGGACTATAGCTCTTTTGTCCATATTTACGCCACGTGACGTGCCCCAACAGAGTATAGCATATAGGATTACTTTCAGGCTTGAATGCTATCTTGGGGCGTCGGGTTAGGTTTTCAAGGTGTACAGTTATTTGCCTCGAGGTTTCTACAAACAACACGTCCGTTCCATTCTCGTCAATTTCCGAACTGGACATAGTGCCTTCTACCTATGGCAAAGCTTATTATACAATTTATACTCCCCATTGTGGATGGAGTTGGTTTGTACTGTGGACATGAAAATCAAAATGGAATGCCTAATATTAGTTCAGTAGCAAAAGAGTCGGCTTACCGTTTGTGACTTTTTGGAATTGGTCATACAAGACTGTGCGTCTGTTTTCATAGCTTTGATTAATGAGATGTGTCATGTGGCGCGCAGCTTCGCTCTCCGTACGCTCGAGAGCAAAACGGTCCCGCAAGTGATGAATTGTTGCCTCTCCTTTAAAACAGGGAAGACCAGAGTCAAGCATAGGTTTGACACACTGGATGATCTGATCGGCATAAGGCCGTGATGCGAGGAAGCCTTTAATGCAGAGTTCTTCAAACCAGCGAAAGGGTTGTGTATCTTTGTTTCCTCCCATAACCAACACCATTTCATGCGTAAGTTTGAAGGGAGCACTCTCAAAAGTAATCCCACCTGGAGCAATATCGAAGCAGAAACCAAAATCTACACATTAGGAGATGCCATCAACCAATCTTACCTATGTGTAAAATGTGGCCCGCTTCGTCCAACATTATGTTTCCGTTGTGTCGATCCTTAAATTGGAGTAGATAAGAAATCACAGAATATGCTGCCATACTCTTCACAAAGTTATTGCGCGCCAATTGGAAGGCAACAGTATCTTCATGGCCATATGTGCTGATGAAGTACTCGTAGAGTCCATTGACTGCTTCACGTCCGAGCATATCCCGTGAAATTGAATTTGGAAGGACGTCGATAATCCCGCATCCGGGAGCGGTTGATGTCACTCGATATGGATAGACGTACAAAGACAGACCAACCGAGTTAAAGATGTTTCTAAATGCGGCAACCAGCTGTAGCGCCAGCATGTCTTGTCGACAGTCGTCTCCCACTTTGAAAATTGCAGCCTGCCATCGCTCCGTCACTTCTCTGGGTTCTTTGTGTTGCTCAACCTCCTCGACGACCGCTTCAACATCTTCCACCGTAGTGCCTGGAGGGACTTGCTTAATGCGAAAGGTAGCCATGAATGGTGCCTTTGCATGACTTTGTAAGGGTTTTCCAGACTTTCGATCAATGCCAACAACAACACCATCAGGATTACTAGGAAGATATACGCCCACTTCCACCTTAATTTTTCTAAGTTCCTCTGCAATCTTCTGCTTCTTTTCTGCTTTCGGTCTTTTGAGAAATGGCCTCAATTTACCAGAAATGGAAGTGATTTCTCCAAAAAAGTTAAATTCTCGTTCGTAAAAGAGGCGGTCGTCACCAGAGAAGGCGCTTTTTAGTCGTTCGGTGATGGCATCTAAAGTGGGTTTCAAAGAATCCGGAAGCTCAGAGTTCTCGTCTTTGTAGGCATTAGCGTCCATATTCCAGAGAATTTGGTGAGCAAAGAGCTGGGAAAGCATGGCTGTCTCAAATATATATCGCTTAACGTAGCCCATTGCATCAGTACGTAGAGTTTGTACGAGCTGAGGAACGTAAAAGAAGGTGATATCGACATGATGACTCTCCAGAGACCGCATGGCATATTGTAGTAACAGCGGGTCGTTCCCGAAGTCGGGCAAAAAGAAATTAATAGCAGATATTGGATCTACTGGCGTCCAATAAAGCAAGTAGTTACTTCTCGACTTTTCGGAACATTCTTGGAGTAAAAATTCAATTGCTCGAGAAGAGCTTGCGGCCATCCCTGGATTGTCCACCAATAGCATCTGTAGAGCTTTGGACGTTTCAGCAGATTTGAACCTATGGTATACTGAAACAGCCAAATCTGGGTCAATGGACCAAGCAACATTTAGCAAGCCTAAAATTGTATCTTTACTCGCCTTATTTCTCTTAGAGAAATCTTGCGGGTTCAACCAAGTTTCAACGCGCATGATCTCATCTGCTATTAGGAGCCTGAGAAGCGTTTCCTTCCCTGAACTCTGAAATTTTGCTTGATCGACATACCCATTAATCATTGATGGCTCGGCATTTTTCAAGATTTTTAGAACGCTTGTCATAGCATAATGAACAGACTTCAGATGCATCCGATTTCCGCCAAAAGTCCATAGAGGAGGCAAGGAGAACCACCGCAGAATCCAATTCAAGCCTTCGTTTGACATATGATGAAACTTCTCATGAGGTAGGTTTGAAGCAGTACAAATCTCGGTGGCAAACACATAGAAACCAAACCGAAATTCTCTAGAAAGCACGTGTTTACTACATTGCCTGGAAAGTCGAATGCTGCCCAATACCGCGCGTAGATAAACTGCAATTAGACTTGCAGAACTGATAAAGTTTGATCGAAAATGGCTGGTCAGCATCTCTAATAGTAATAAGTGGGGGGTTTGTTGCTTCTGCAAAGTTTTCAGCACCTTATCACTCTCAGCCTTCTCGCTGGGCTTGTATTCCATCTTTTGGGAAAATGGATTTTTCCAGTCTAGTTGATCATTAAAAAACCCTAATCCTTTCCGTATTGACCATTCCCAATTCCGCGTTATTGCGTTGATAAGCCGAAGATGCAATACTGGAGCCTCATTTAGAATCCATAACCAAAGAGATATTCCTGCTTCGATTGCTGGATAGTTAAACATTAAAAACGGTATTTCGACGATCAAATTCACACTTTCACGCATGGACATTGGATATGTTATAGCAAAAGACCCAGCTTCTCGCAAAGACTCGCGAAGTTCTTCAATTGGGATGAAAGTTTTGTTGGCTCGGCTCCTTAACTTCAAAAGGCCATTCCGTATATGATCAGCACGTTCTCGAACATCGGAAATTTCTAAGCTGAGATAGTCTGTCCTAGCTCCAGTGGAGGTAGTGTACTTCTGTGTGGAAGCATATTCTGAAATAAAATCTTGTGCTCGTGCATGTTTCCAATCCGTAATACTCGGGATAGCTGCAATATTTCGAGCTCTTGTTCCCCCAATTTCTACAGCGATAGAACGACCGTACGATAAATGATTGAACGATGCAATGCCATCAGAATGAGCCACATATGAGCCAAGCAGTTTTCGCGTTTCAACAGGGGCAATACTACGTGCAGTGTCCAACCAATGCCTTACTTTTACAGTCATATTCTCCATAGCTTCTCGTCGGTTCTCATACACATCGGGAAGCTCCAATGTAAAATCTGCAAGTATTGACGTAAATCTAGTTCGGGGCTCGTACTCGTCAGACTCCTCATTCAACACGCCATCCCACAGTCCCGAAATAATTTCCAATAATGTGAAAATTGGCTTTTTATGTGCCATCAGTCCGGGACACTCTTCAATCATACGGTCTGCGAACGACATCGCCTGAAGACGAACAGCTTTTACTCGATGTGCACAAGCCACAAAGACTTTCGAAAGCTCAGATAGTATCTCGCGATTATTAATACGCGAGCTTTGCCACGGACGCAAGAATGTCTCAAAATATGAATCAAGAACGTTATTGGCGATACTGACCATTGGTATGAAAATGTTGCTACCGTAGACAGCGGGGTCTTCAAAGTATTTTAAGACATTCGAACAATTTCCTTGACGACTTCTTGCGAGTTCAAGAATCCAGGTAGCGCTGAGGAAAGCAAGCTGGGGATACGTGGGGAATTTTCGAGGCCAGAAACCATCCATCCGGCTTTCGAGAAAGCGCTTGTAGTTTGTTATTGACTGTCTGGATGCCCCTCTCAGAAGCACGACATTAAGGTCGATAAAGCTATCATTGGGGTGACTGTACTCGTGGGACACTAAGACCGGGCTGTACTTTGCAACAACATCGAAGTCTGTCGCAGCCAACAGTGCAGGATCATCTGGGCATACAAGAATCTCATGAATTGCCAAATTAATCCACGCGTCACGGAACAAAGATGAAACTTCCACACGATCGAAATCAAGTGGGATGTTGGGCGTGCTGCTTAGAAGTCTTGCGAGTATTTTATAATACGATCGTATTTTTATCCTCGCACTGATCATGTCTGACATTTTTTCATTTGAATACGTGTGTCCAATATTGACGATGTTATTTAAGATATCTGACACAAAAGTCATGAAGAAAGGCGATTCGCAATCCATTGTTTCAGCAATTTTCATTCTAGAATCAAAAACCAAAGACATGTACCGCTCGTCTTCTCCGCTGTACATTAATGCCTGCTGAATGCTGTTGAGCAGCCGAATTACATTATTGAATTCACGTTCAGATCCACAAAGACCAAGATTCGAGACTTCTTGAACAAAAAGCGTATCAACTTCAGAATTAATCCGACCAATCTTTTGACTGAGAATAGCTTGGGCGAGGCTCATCATCTGGATGTCTTTTGACATCAATGAAAGCATTCCTACTAACTTAATGATTTTGGCATACACCTGAAGAACTTCGTCTCCTGCCGGTTGACCAAATGAGAGGACAGATCCCGCATATTGCCCCGCAAGAGGTACTAATTTATTTGAGCCTCGACCCAGACTCATCGACTCTGTCCTTTCAGGATTACCAGCAGTTACGACTTTCATCAAAGAGAAAAGAGTAGATATTAGAACGTCTTGCGATAAGCTTGCTATGCAAGAGGTGAGAACGCGAGCAACTAGCTCTATAATACTGGACGAAGGTGAATTTCGGACTATGTATCTTGGCAATGCTCTGGTAAGATAGGTTGACAAATCAGGGTCACTAAAAGTTCAATAAAGTTCGTCTTAATATTACCTCTTGGCAAAGGTTTCCAAAGCGCAAATAATAGACGTGGCAATAAGTTCCGAGGAAGCGGTATTCGGATCATCCAGACGTGAAAGAAGATTCGCCACTTTCTCTTTCCCAAGATCAGCATCGTCAAATAAGTCAGATATCTCCATAGAAGTTATTACAGCTTCTGTTTGTTCCATTAATGACTGAGCGTCGCTCTCATCTTCATATGAAAACTTCATGCGCTTAGATATTTGCAGCCTTAAATTTATCTGGGCGCTGGACAATCTACTCAACCATTCCCTCCGAGAAGTATTATATAGACCATTGTTGAGCTTTCGATTTTGTGTGGAGTCTTGGTTCCTCCGTTCATCCGTTGAATCTTCGTCAACAGCCACGTCCATTTGCTGAAGTTCAAATTTTATAAACAATGCAAATTCATGGAAAAAGAGCCACTGATTTAAGGAAAGCCCTGAGTGAGTCCAATGAGCCCAAGCATCGGACAACTTGGAACGCAAAGCACGTACCTCTTCTGTGGCTAATTGTAGACGAGTCAAATGAGGTGACGACATGAGAGGGGCAACCGCATTCACAATAGCGTTTGTTTGAAGCTTTGTGCGGGTCCCTTTATACAGAGTCCATCCTCGCAGAAATCCAAGAACTGCCATATAGACTTTGAGAGTAAGCGATGGTGAGCGATCTTCGAGTAGGTTTTGAGCATTCCTTAGAAATACTAGAAACGTATTTTCTCCAGTTTGTGCCAGTCGTGGAAGTATATAGATAATGCGGACAATAGCTTGAACGATCTCCGCGACCAGGACTTCCCATGGGAAACCGTTGAAGGAGTAGTACAACAATCTCGGAGTTATGACAAACTCGGTGTCCCATATTCGGTCTAATACAGAAGATATCATTCCAAAAGTTTCCTCAAGTTGACCAGGATCCGTGCTCGAGAGTGTTGTTCTGCACAAAGCTATCAGATTCTCCAACTGAAAACAATCAATTTGGCCAGCTACATGGCATATCCGGCTCAGTCGAGAGTACGTGCCATTCTTTGAACTGATCCGCGCGAGCCTAGTACAGGCAGTCGCGCGTAAGTTTGGCCAATGGCCACTCATTCGTGTGCGATTACTACTCCTACTGAACCCATCATCACGTGCATTTCGCCGAAACCCAACCAAAGTGCTCGGACAACGATCCCGAAGAACGCCCATCCAGCGCTTCAATCAATAAGAAAGCCTGACAGTCGAAATCGCTGCATGCCCTTTTCCGCCAATGGAGACTGTCGGTCATAGAAATGGGTTTCCAGACGGCCCCACCAATTTCGGCGCCTGGGAAGATGGGGAAGCGAATGAGGCACTAGATGTCCCTGATGGTGAGCAAATGGACTTCAATTTGGACGGAGACGGTAATTTCGAGACTGAGTCTGATGAGAGCGAGGACAGTGTGGAGGAAAAGGAAAACAAAGACAAGTATGATAGTCAAAAGCATTCTAAATATTGGGGTTTTTTAATCTCCATTGACGGTCACTATAAGTCTCTCGCACTTGGGAAAGCTCCAAAGTGTGGAAGCAACGGAAGGACTTGCGGTTGGAATAAATGTAAACGGTGCGGCGAATCTGAAGGCTGCGAGGATTTGCAACCACACCAATCATTGGCTACTGGCTACATATTGGGTGCTGGCGAGGAATGCGATCGCAAAATACGCCTTCCTGGTGTGTCACAGCGTCACGCTGTCTTCTATAAAACCGTCAATGACACTGGAGATCAGGCTAAAGAGACTGTGATGTGCGAAGATCTGAGTACCACAGGCACCTTTATCAACGGAGAACGATTAGGTCAAAACGTTAGTGCACCACTTAAGAACCGCGATCAAATCACTATCGTAGAAGGTGCAACCTTTGGTTTCCATTCATCTGTTGATTGGAAGGGAGAGAAATTTTCGGACAAATACCACTTGGGTGCGCCACTGGGCAAGGGGCGTTTTGCAGAGGTTTATTCTGCTACAGAGAGGCAAACTGGAGAAGAATACGCCGTCAAATTAATAAAAATTGCTACTTCTGGACAGAAGGTTAAGGAAAGAGCTTTGCAGCTAGAGATAGCACTTCTTATGAGCGTAACTCATACCAATATTGTCTGTCTACGAGCAACGTACAGAGAAAAGGACGGCGTATACTCGCTTTTAGAATTAGCAAGAGGAGGTGAATTATTTCAACTGATTGTGGATAGGGGGAAACTATCAGAGGACGAATGTAGAATTGTCTTCTCCCAACTTTTCGACGCTTTGTCGTATCTTCATTCCCGTCAAATTGTCCACAGGGACATTAAGCCTGAAAACATTCTCTTGGCCTCTAAATCAAATCTCAATATACGTCTTGCAGATTTTGGGTTATCGAAAATAATCGACGAGGATTCTTTTACAAGGACCATTTGCGGAAGTCCTTCCTACGTTGCCCCGGAAATTTTAAAGGCAACGAAAGAGAAGAAGTATGGGACTGCCGTTGATGTTTGGTCTTCTGGTGTTTGCCTTTACATTGCGCTGTGTGGATTTCCTCCCTTTTCTGAACAATTGAGTCCGCCGTCACTTGAGGATCAGATCCAACAAGGCCGCTATAGCTTTCCAAGTCCTTATTTTGACGATATATCGGATGATGCTCTTGACCTAATATGTGGAATGCTTGTTGTGGACCCTCTGAAAAGAATCTCAATCGACACTGCACTAAAGCACTCTTGGTTTACTGGGGAAAAGGGCAACTGATATACCCGAAGAAGTTTTATAAGAAGAAGATATCGTACTTGGCAATGTAAGACGCTTTAATGGAAATATGTAGCATAGAAGTGTCATCATATGTGTATGTCTGGAGTAAAAATCAACGTTGCTTATAAAACAACAAGCGGGAGTGTCGCATCAAAGCGACTAACATAGTGAAATGGCAGATTATCGCGGCTATGAAGATGATGACGAAAGTGAATGGGACAGGTTCAATAGGCTTGTGGTAAGGCATTGTAAAGAAGTTGCTGATGAAAGACCAGCAATTCAGATGACTATGCGGCCTGGGAGGGACTAATCCGGAGTACTGAAACTCTAGAAGGAGGGCTTAATCGCAACTCATCGAAACAAGCAATTGCTGCCATGCGAGGAGTGTTTGACCGGTTCTTAGCCAAGTTTCCTCTGTTTTTTGGGTACTGGAAAAAATACGCCGACCTAGAATTTTCAATTGCCGGCACTGAAGCTGCAGAGCTTGTTTACGAAAGAGGTATCGCTGGCATTCATAATTCGGTTGACCTGTGGACTCACTATTGTGCATTCAAAGTTGAGACAAGTCATGATCCTGAAGCGATTCGAGAGTTTGTGACGATGAGATTCACACTAATACTTATAGGCTATTTGAAAGAGGAGCAAGTCATGTTGGCTTGGACTTTCTTTCTCATGTTTTTTGGGATAAATACTTGGAATATGAAGAGCGAATGGACTCTGGCGAAAGGATAATCGCCATCTTAGATCGTATCGTTCACATTCCTATGCATCAATATGCTCGCTACTTTGAACGATTTACACAAATAGGAGCTAGCAGACCGGTAAAAGAGTTAGCATCCCCGGAAATAATGGAACAATTGCGGCAAGAAATACTACAGGAATCGATAGACCCAAATATTAATCAATCTACGAAATCATCGAGAAATGAAACTGAAGTTGAGAGGGAACTACGGATACGAGTGCACAACATACACTTGCTGGTTTTCTCAAAGACACAAATGGACACTACCAAACGGTGGGTCTATGAATCAGAAATCAAAAGACCCTACTTCCATGTTACAGAGCTAGAAGAAGCACAGCTGGTTAATTGGCGGCGATATCTTGACTATGAAGAAATTGAAGGAAACCCACAGAGGATACAATTTCTCTATGAGCGTTGCGTAGTGGCTTGTGTATTGTTCCTTGAAAGAATTACTCTAACGTTAGGCGCTTTACGATGAGTTTTGGTTCCGCTACGTTCGGTGGCTATCATCATACAGTCACTGTCAAGAGGAATTACGGAACATTTACGAACGCGCTTGTGTGGCCTTTGTGCCTGTTGGGTGCGTTATATGAACCATGCCTTTGCTAATTTAGTCGTCCTTCTTTTCGCCTACATTACGCCCTTTATGAAGAGCATGTTCATGCCCCCGAATATACCACGGCTATTTATGACTCCATTTGGATGTCGTTGCCTGGAAACCTTGAAACAATAATTTCTCAAGCAGGGTTTGAGAGACGAAAAGGTGGTGTGGGGAAAGCAATTGACTTTTATAAAACGAAAATAGCAGAAGACGCCACTGACATCTACTGCAAGGGCGCCATGTGTGCAGAATGGGCTCGTCTCGTTTGGAAAGTTGAAGGGAATGAGGAAGGAGCACGCACAATTTTCGAAGAAAATAAGCAAAAGTATCTTGACAGCCGGTATTTCTGGATAAGCTACCTTCGATTTGAGCTTGAACAAAGGTCCGACCCAGCTAGGCATGCCCGAGTTTCTTCAGTCGTCCATGATATACAGCGTACATCAAGATTATCGTCGTTATGCGTAAAAGAGATTTCCCAGCTATATCTTACATACCTGCTTGAGGAAGCTCCACCGGAATGTTTTGAGGAGTTTGTTGCCCTTGATCGCTGCTTTAACGGTCCTAGTTCCTTGCAGACGCTTATGATGCAAAAAGTGGCCGTTGATGGAGATGTCAACACAACTTCGCGCTACTTACAGGCAGTAAATGGGCATCCTGGAATAGAGTATGACTGGGAAGCAATGCAACGAGGTGAAAACGCGTTCGCAAAATACTACTCTGAACAAGGAGAGATTGCGCCAGCAGTGTAAATATTAAAAGCAGATCAGTCTATAGCAGAATATCATAATAAAGGTCTTATAAAGGTAAGTTAGGTTTGGGTAATTTAGGTGCAGAACCAGAGTCACGTGACTAACTGACATGCATGGCAGCATGAGCCATGAACAACGCTACCACCGACATCGTCAATCAGCAATAGTACTTGGTAAAGGAAGATCAGAATCATACCGGTCTCAACGAACGGAAGGGGCCCTTAGAAGCGGGTGGAGCGCGTCAAGGTGGCGTTTTGCGGCCAATTATAGGTGAAGCTGCTCATCCCCCAGCACTGTTGTCTGAACAAACGCCGAATTACAAAGTCTCCAACTGGCTGACAGAAAACTCGCAGTCATCCAGAACTAGCCAGAACTCTATCCCACAAGCTCCACAAGAGACCTTGCAAATCAACGACACGCAAATTCCTGAGCCTCCAAAATTCAGCCAGATGTCTTCTGAAAAATCTATAGCGAGCATGGCGATAAGTCCTCAGATGCAGCAGGCGGCGAATGTCCCGAATTTTTACAAAATCTGGGACTCCACATTTGTAGATTTTTTTGTTCCGAGATCAAGAGATGAAACTGAAAGCCCACATTCTCTCTCTGCCAATTTTGGAACTCAGTATTCGCCGCGCTCTGCCTCTACATTTGCAACCAATGGCGATTCCTCTGCAGAGCACAAAATTCCTTTAGGGGCTAATGAGTTTGTCATTCAAGTCGGCCTTAGCGATATCCAGCGAGAGATTTATCTTCAAATGCTCATTGACTCGCACGATGAAATCAAAATGCTTTGTCGCAATCCATTGGGACAATCATTAGAACTTGCTCGATCAATAAGTACGAAATTTCAAAAGCTGCTCTTAGTCACATCACACCCTTTGTTATTGTCTGAAAGCAACTTCAATGGTTCAACCTTAAAATCAGGACTTTCTGATTTTATTCTCCCATTGAGTTCAAAGTTTTTGGTACTTTTGGATCTCATCTGGGCTTTGAATGATGTTGCAAAAAGGATTGCTATAATTGCAAGCGATCTGGAGATTTTGGTTAGGCATGTAAAATTCATTACTAAGACAAGGATATGATACGAAAGCTCATGAGAGCACGAGGTCTATGGTGTTTTGATTTGCATTCTACAAATGGATCTGCATACCCGAGGAAACCAAGTCTACAGAATAACGGCTTCAAAGGAATAGCCGACTTTTTCCTTGTACGGTCAGGGAACAAGATCACCTCGGCGGTAGGTCCAAATTATGATCTTCTAAACAAACAGGTGCATATGGATTTGATAATCTCCTTTGATAGCAGCTTTAGTATTTTCTCCGACGAAAATGAAATGTTGCGCCGGAAGGGCTCGAGTGACAATTTGACTCCAGTGATCCGTCTTGTAGCCACAAATACACTCGAACATGTGGGATATCTCTGCAAAGGCAATATAAGAGACCGCTTACTTTTTGCGAAAGTCGTTAGCTACACTACAATATTACGGGATAGTGCGGGTATTCTTGACGCGAAAAGCTCACTTGAACTTCGGTCCGTCGGAATGAAAGTTCTTTCATGGTTGTTAGGTATTGAAAAATGGCCTATGAGTCCATTGCTTGACCCTCGGCATAGTCTTGACCTCACTGACCATGAGTATGAATCAATTGATCCTCACTCGTGGCCACTTGCGAGTAGTTATTCTGATTCACAGATCATTCCACAAACATCAATCAACGAAACGGCCGATCGCAATGAAATGGTTTTGGAGGTGAATAACTCTGCTGAAGCCGTACATTCTCCTATTGACTCGGCGACTAGTGTGCAATCAGAACAAACATCGGTTTCCCCTATTCAAAATGATCCACCAGCACCTGGAGCCCAGTCAAACAGCAACAAAGTCGTTCAAAACCAAGCCGGATCCACGGTTGAACCGCTTTCAGAAGACGAAATGTACTTTCAGACTCCGTTTGATTCAGATCTGGAAGCACCCTTAGAAAGCAATTCATTTGTTATAAGTCAAAGTCATGGACTATTTGATTTGCATTCAGAGGAGAAATTGGCTGTCCATGGTAAAAATAGTATTGCAGTTGATGCGCATTCGGAAAGCAAGTCAGTTATGCAAAGTCCCAAAAGCTTTCCTTTTACTTGCCCAATGGAAGATGGGAATGATTTTCCGAAACAATTTGGATCGATTGATGAGGCGCGTGAATCGCAAGCAGTCCCATTGGAAGATGAGAGTGAATTTCAGAATCAAACCCATTTGATTGATGAAGCGCGTAAAGCGCAGGCACTCCCATTAGAAGATGAAAATGAACCTCAAAATCAACATGGTTGTATTGACGAAGCGCGTGAAGCGCAGGCGGACAATATTTCCATGGTTCAAAGTCAAGATGGCTCAGTACTTAGAGTGCCTCAAGATTTCGACACATCTACTCATAATCAATTGGGCACTGTCTCTGAATCAAATTCAGCAAAATTTTCCGTTTCGCAAAGTCCTTCGACTACTATCAATTTCGAAGTTCTGCAAGAAATCGACAATGATGAAATTATGTCCGTCGAAGCCGCTTCGTCCGAGGGCACCTCACTTTTGTTAGATGAGGTAGCAAGTAATCTAGATATCGATATGCTTCCCGTGCAACAAGAAGGTGGGTATGATGGCTTGAAGGATCTAGAGCTCGAAAAATTGCGATCTGCAAATGCAGGATATCAGGATGCTATTGGGCGTTTGCAGGACAATTATGACGAGATCCGAGAGAAATTACGCTCAGAAATACTACTTAAGGCTGAAATAGAGGAATTACAAGTGCAGACAGCCAGCCAATTGGATAGTGCAAAAAAGCGGCTTAATACAGCTCTCACTCAAAATCTACAGCTGGAGGAACAGTCAAGCCGGCCTAAAGAGAAAATAAATAGATCATCGCCTGCAGAACAGCCATACTTGGAACTGGAGTTAGAATCGGCACGCTTGGAGATCGAGCGAATGCGAAGGCAAGTTGACTCCAAGTCAAGGGACAATGCATTCTTTCAAAATGAGTACCAACAGGCATCCATGCGGGCAGCAGAACTCGCCGGCGAAAACTCCTCTCTGCAAAGCATGATTCAGGACTTGAAACGGTCGTCGTCTGGAGAAGCAACAAAGTTACGTGGCTTGCAGTTCTCCCACGAAGCACGGGCCTGGAAGCAGCGCGCTGACGAGCTAGAGGCAACCAACACTGTCTTGCTCGAACAAATTCGACGGATGGAAGGCGAAATGGTGCCGAGGTCGAGGTCGAGGTTTGGAGCTCGTCGCGGCCTTTCTCCTATATCGCGAGGGGCAAGTCCAGTGGTCGCACCGTATACCCTACCGGCCGGGACCGCACCACAATCACATCCCCTGCAACATGTCTCGAGTAATCCGAAAATATAATCATGAATTTAATCCTGTACATAATCCATTACTGATACGTCTCTATGCCTACGATTACAAGATCTGGACGAATCGCTGAGGCAAAGTTCGAGACGCGATGGTCGCCCCAGACCTTTACCGTACTTAGGAACTTGCAGCCATTGGCAACTTTCTCCATGATTTTATCGTCGACAGCTCTAACGAAAGAGACGTCCAGAGTATGCAATGCTGGACACTCGGCGGCACCAACTAGCTCCAAACCTCGCGCAGTGATTGTTTCGAGAGAGTTAAGGTTGAGCGATTGAAGTGAATGGCCCGAGTGGCAAAGAATTGCGGCAACAGCTTTGTCTCCAATCTCAATGCACCTCGAGAGACTTAAACTTTGTAAACCAGCGTTATTGGACCAGTTCGAGAGCAGCGACAGGATCCCGTCTTCTGTCAGCCCTTCGCATTCATCAAGATGTAAGGTGTGAAGCCGTCCACATGACATACGGACAGCCTCAAGCGTAGCGTCAGTGATGTTCTTATTACCACTAAGATTTAATTCCAGCAGGCCAGACCCGACTTTGTTGAGAAGAGCAAGGATTGGCTCATCCGTCAGAGTGGTCCCAGGGAAAGAAATATCGAGGGAGTTGAGATGGCTCAAGGACGACAAAGCCGCGACCCCACTGTCATCGAGATGTTCAATTCGAGCCAGTCGCAGATCACTCAACTCCGTGCAGTTGCTGACCAAAGACTCGATAACACCAGTGTCGAATCTTGGTGAATCATGGAGGAAGAAGCGCTCAAGTTTTGTACCCATGGACTGAAAGAAATCTTTCCAGCCCTGGACGCCGACGAGAAACGGACCAGTAAATTCCACAGATCGAAGATTGAGCAGTTGGTGTGCATAGTACCGGATAATAGAGTCGGTCAAACGTCCACAAAAGCGTAGCATGAGTTGCTGAACTGACGGACAGTAGGATGCAATGGATTGCAGGTGATCACTGTCAATCTTTGAGCAATCATAGAGACAAATGTCGCCACGCTCGGCATCGAGAAAGAGTGGGAGAGTGGTATTGTTGAGAGATCGATTCTTGGAGATAATACGGCAAATTTTATCCATATTGACGTTCCCAATATCACCAAACGCCTCCACATCGTCAATATGCTTGGCAATGAGTCTAATGCAGAGGTCCTGCAACTTGGGTACATTGAACTTCACATGGTCCAGAAGAGCAGACATTGCAGCTTTTGGCTTACGTTTCGCAGGCTGTTTTTTGATAGAAGCTTCCTTTTGTATACCGCCAGCTAGTTTCACCCCACATGGATGACAAAGCAGGCCGCCAGAGGGGCCGGCTCTGGAATAGGGCGTTACGGTGAATCTGCAGTTGCAATTATCGCAGAACTCTACCTGGCCTGGCCGTGGAGGTCCAGGCAGGAGAAAGTCATCTTCGTCCGATTCCACGCGTTTTTTCTTGCGAGTTGAAGCTTTCGACCTCCGTTTTCGCTTGCTTACTTGTACTTGCTCACCCTCCTCGTCCTCTTCATTCTCCTCTACAGCCCCACCTCCTTCCTCCAAATTTGGTGCACTGCTTGGCCCAGCAACTTGGGCAATGTCCTCATCGAACGACGGCGCAGGGTCTTGAGCTTGAACTTCGTTTTCCAGGGCTGCCCCTGTCGCCTCAGCCGTCGCCAGAGCCTCCTCTGTCTCGCGTGCATGCCTGCGTCTGATTTCATTCGCATCAATACCCTGCGAGCGTAGAAACTCGGTGAGTGCACTGTGGGGGCCCCTTACACGCGACGACGAGCCCTGTGCCTGCGCTGCAGCTCTCCTTCCCTGCCTGGCCATCTGGCGTCGTGATGGTGGTGAGTCGCAAGGTTTGCGGGAATCGGGGGGCGCAGAGATCTGGGGAGATATTTTTTTCGCCACACCAGAAATCGACTTCACGTCCTCACCACCATGGCCGCGAAGAGAAGGGCCAGCAGACTCACGTACGCCGGTCTGTCCGAGTCTGAAGGGTTTGATTTGAGTGATGACGAGGATTTTGTGCCCGAGAATGGCGTCGCAGGCAAGACAACGCGTGACACATCGTCCGAGTCGAGCGGCAGGAGGTCGGTCTCTACATACGCGGTAGTGGACACGCCGCTGACGACTGCATCCACGTTGTCATTCTCCACTAGTGCTCGTAAAGCTGCATTCTCCGGGTTAAAGGGCATGGGAAAGGGAAAGGGAAAGGAATTGGGGGAAGGAGTAAAGGTTGAGGTAGAAGGTGAGAGCAGTGAGGATGAAATGCCGGTAAAGAGTAAAGGAAAAGGCGGGCGACAGATCAAGAAGGCCAAGGTCGTGGTCAAGGAGGAGGTGAACGACGAATTGTTCGAGGAGGAGGATATCTATCATCCAAGTGATGATTCAGATCTTAGTGACTTGCCAGACGATATTCCATTGGAAATCGAGGTTGTCCAACAGAGTATCACTAGGAGGAATAGACAGAGCAGACAGAGTGGAGGGGCTAGTCTCCTGAATCGAGCGGCGAAACAACGCCTGGATTTGGTTACGAATCATCCCGAATTAGACACCCTTTGGGAAGATTTGGAGAAGATCCCTACAATAGAACCAGTTCAGGCACAACCGCCTCCAGGCTTATACCTTAAACTACTGCCTTTTCAGTTGGAAGGCCTCAACTGGCTGCAAAAGCAAGAGGTTACCCAGTTTAATGGAGGCATTCTTGCCGATGAGATGGGTATGGGAAAAACGATTCAAACTATTGCCCTCTTACTAACCGAACCTCGTGGAAGACCAAATCTGATTGTTGCCCCAACCGTGGCTTTGATGCAATGGAGGAGCGAGATTGAAACACATACGGACCGAGGCCTTACTATATGCATCTTCCATGGAGCTAATCGGGAACTCTCAGAGAAGAAGCTGAAAGAGTTCGATGTCATTCTCACGACCTACTCCGTCATCGAGTCTGTTTTTCGAAAACAGCAGTCTGGCTTTCGCAGGAAGGATGGTGTGATCAAGGAAAAGAGCGTCCTGCATTCCATTCAGTTTTTCCGCATCATCCTGGACGAAGCTCACAACGTAAAGGACAGGGCGTGTAATACAGCGCGCTCTGTGTTTGCCTTGCATACGGAGAGAAAATTGTGTCTTTCGGGAACACCTCTACAAAATCGCATTGGGGAACTCTTTTCCTTGCTTCGTTTCCTCGAGACGGACCCTTTCTCTATGTACTTTTGTCGAAAGTGTAGCTGCAAGAGCTTCCACTGGCGCTTTCCCGATAAGCGACATTGCCAGGATTGCGGTCACCGGCCCATGGATCATGTCTGTTGGTTCAACATGGAGCTTCTGAAGCCCATCCAGCGTAATGGTGCCATGGGCCCTGGACGTGAGGCCTTCAAGAAAATGCACAAACTGCTTGGTCGGATCATGTTGCGACGAACAAAGGTGGAGCGTGCGGACGATCTAGGTCTGCCTCCTCGAATTGTGGAGGTGCGCCAGGATCTATTTACCGAGGAGGAGCAGGATCTGTATGAAAGTATCTACAGTGACAGCAAGCGCAAGTTCAATACCTACGTCGCACAAGGTGTTGTGCTTAACAACTATGCAAATATCTTCCAGCTGATCACGCGTATGCGACAGCTCAGCTGCCACCCAGATCTTGTCTTGAAACGGCGATCTGCCGAAGCATCAAACCAGTTTGTGTGTCGTCTTTGTGAGGACGAGGCGCAAGATGCCATCCGGAGCAGGTGCCATCATGTGTTTTGCCGCTTGTGCATTCAGGAGTACATTGATTCGTTTGCAGGCGGCTCAGACCACCAAACGTGTCCAGTGTGTCATGTGCCGCTCTCCATAGATCTCACTGCACCTGGTCTTGAAATTGACGAAGAGGCACGACGACAGAGTTCCATTCTCAATCGCATTGACATGTCCGCCTGGCGCTCCTCTACCAAGATTGAGGCGCTCATGGAAGAACTCTATAAGTTAAGGAGCAAGGACTGCACCATCAAGTCGATTGTATTTTCTCAATTCACTTCCTTCCTCGATCTTGTGCACTGGCGTCTCAACCGTGCAGGGTTCAATCCCGTCAAATTGCAGGGGAATATGTCTCCTACGCAGCGCGAAGCCACCATTAATCACGTATGCTATTTATTTCTATAAACACTGACTCTAGTTTATGACCAATCCCGAATGCACTGTTTTCCTCGTTTCTCTAAAAGCCGGCGGCGTGGCGTTGAATTTGACAGAGGCGTCGCGCGTATTCCTGCTCGATTGCTGGTGGAATCCGAGTGTGGAGTATCAGGCGGCTGACCGAGTGCATCGAATTGGTCAGACACGCCCTGTCATCATCACCCGTCTCGTCATTGAAAACAGCATCGAAGCGAGAATTATCGAGCTGCAGGAGAAGAAGAGCCGAATGGTCAAGGCAACCATTGATCGTGACGATGCATCCCTTGACCAGCTCTCGCCGGAGGATTTTTCCTTTCTATTCTCATAATTTGGGTTTCTCTCATAGTCCATGTCTAAATAAACACCTTTGTCATGCACCATACGTATACTGGCACCACCACATTATCGTTCATTCCACTAAACGCTTCCAATGCGCCAGCGATGGTTGCGACACCAGTAATACCGGCAAAAGGAACGGTCTTGGTTGCAGGGTCGAGGGAGCAGGCCACGCTGGCACCCAGCACGGCTGCAAAGATGAATGCCAGGGTCCCTTCCAATGTCTTGCGCGACTGCGGCCAGCGTAAACGGCCGATACTCCCGCCAAAGACACTTGCACTTGCATCACCGCATCCGAGACAAACAACTCCAGTGCAGATTCGCCAGCTCGGAGCGCAATCCAGCCAAAGTGGCAGCGCGATTCCCAAGAGCAAGAAAATATGCGAGACAATCACGGGCCCTTGCGTGTCGCGCGAGTCGGTGAATGGAGCCAGGAAGGCATGCACCTGGGCCCCTATCGGCGGCAACGTCGTCATCCGCAGCATCTCACAGAAGAGGAAGAGGAGCAGGGCCGCCGTGAGGGCGAGACGCGCGAGACTTGGATCTCGCTGCAGGGTGGGGAGAAACATGACCACCACGAGGGCGTGAAAGAATTTGCGTCGACGATCCAGAGAGAGCGGGTGAATAGTGGAGTCCATGCGTGGCAGAAGAACGGCGGCCAGGGAAAGTGATGCGAGCCAGTAGGCAAGAATGGCAAGCCGGCCGTCCACGAGTATGTAGGAGAGCATCCATGCGATCGGTTCTGACTGGAGACAGTGACCTACCCACGCGTAGCATGGCACGAGGCCAAGAAGGAGTCCTACGTAGAAGGTGACTGCCAGACGAGTGTGCTGCTTCGCCATCTGATGCGGCCGCTTGATTCGCGGAATGCGCGCGATGGCAATATACCGCGTGAGATACGGGGACAAGCAGCCAACGATGAGCAGCCCGGCCACGAGCGCTCCCTGCTGCAAGGTCTTCTCAGGCGAGTTCGCGTCCATGAGTATGCCAATTATTAGACACATGGCAAGAAGGTGCACTTCTGACCTGCCAAGTGATGTTTTCCCCACTGCATGAATCAAGTCCACCGCGTCTGCGTACATCCATGGGAGCAGGTCGTCCAGTGGGTCGAGAAGCAGCATGCATGGTAGCAGCTCTCGCGGGAGGATTGAGCCCAGGGACATCGCCATCCCACGTTCCAATCCCTTCTCATTCGCTATAGCAATGTAAATTGGCAAGAGCAGCGGATACAGAGTAGCATTGAAGCGCATGGTGTGCGGTCGACAGAGAAGTTCCCCCATGCCGGCCATTGCGCTCCATAGATACAAGCGCGGGTGCTGCTTGGTGAGGAGGACAGCTACGAGAAAGGGAAGCAGGATGAGCGCTGCCTCGACGCGTCCGCGTAGCTTCCCGTCCGCCATCAATGGGGCTTACGGTGGCTGGTGCATGCTCGGGGATTCCGTCCCAATTAGGCAATGGATACGACCCTGCCGAAACGTTCGAAGAAGTCTGCGAAAGAGAGTGTGCTTATAAGAGAACAATACAGAATAAACCTGAAAACCTACAGCGTCCGGTGGCGCTCCGAGACAATGAGTGTATGAAATAAAAAAGCTTCATGGTCAGCGCTATGACAGCCAGCTTTAGAATTTGTACTTCATGACGTGTTCTGACATTTGTTGAACAGGTTACAAAGCACCGGGAGCATGCAACGTGGCGTGACAGTTGACCGAAAGCTGTTGTCCCCGTGACGTAGTTGCCCTAGCCCCCGAGCACTAGACAAATGAAACCCTTGAACACTACAGCGTTTGACGCCCCAAGATATCGATTTTCTGTTTTTAAATGGACAGTGGTATTGCATTCAACCGTGAAAATACTGCACAGCGTGTTCTGCTTGGGGGCAATCCGCGTAATGTCACTGTTGACAGAAAGTTACAGTCCTGCAGTTGTGATCTTCATGTATCTGTCTTGACTGTACCCGAGCACCATCATCATATCCTTCACCGGATATTCTCGACTTAGCATTTCGTACTCGGTGAAGTTCAACTGCTTAAAGCGTTGCAGTAATTCTGGCCACTTGGATGTCTTTTGGTTGGCATGACTACCTTGCTATTCGTTTCTGCGAATTCATTGTTTTTCACTGCTGTCTCTCGATTCACTAGATTTGTGTAGATTTCACCCTTGTATTCCTTTCCAAGTATACTCATCCTCAATTGCAATTTCTTTCATGACAGTAGCCGCCGCTAGACAGCAGGCGAGAGTTTAGATTCAAACATTCATAGTCTCTGGCTGTCCAAATTGCGCGCTGTGATAAGTGCAGTACGAGTGCAATCAAAGGCGAAGTGGTGCAGCCAAGCCTAAGCGAAGTGTGGGGTTGTGTGCCGTTTCGTGCCGAACTTGCCGAGATTGGTTGTCTGACTCAGTATGACGCATCCGACACGAATTTGACGAGCTATAGATCAGCGCTGGACCTTGAGTCACAGACTCTCTTATCCGGGCTGTCCAATAGTTTGGGCTTTGCTTGCCATTTCGGAGGAACATCGGAATAATATCCTTCTGACTTTGGCCTAGTCGGTAGGATGCTAGGACAAGACCTAGATCCAATCCGCTGCTTGATGAGGAAGCGCACAATCCACAAGAAATCATTCAATCAACTACTTCGACAAATAGTATGGCTCCCAAAGGAAGCGGAAAGCGTATCTTCATGACTGGGGCTACCGGCTACATTGGCTCAGTCGTCACTGAATTTGCAATTGCAGAGGGCTTCGGGTCAGGGGTCTATCCAGATCTGAGAAGGGCGATACCAAGCTAAAAAGGACTCGGTGCCACGCCTGTCCGCGGTGATTTGGAGACCTTGGATGTCCTCCGCACCGAGAGCGCTCAGGCCGACATTGTCGTAGCCCTTGCGGATGCCTTCCTTGACTGGCCAATCCCAATAATTACGACGAGGTCATCCGCATCGACGGAGCCGCCATGGATGCCATTGCAGAGGGCTTGAAAGGGACCGATAAGCCCCTCATTGTGTCCTCGGTTACCTTGATGGTTGCGCCTGATCCCAATGGTGTCAAAACCAATGAGAAACCAATGTTGGAACCCAAACCTATTGCCGAACGGATCCATTGTGAGCAACACGCATTGTCACTTGTCGACAAGGGCGTCAAAGTGACCGCCATCCGTTTGGCCCCTTTTGTCTACGGCTGTGGCGGAAGTGTGTCTCAATTCATGGCACTGGCCCTTAACACCAAGCAGGCCGTGTATGTCGGCGACGGCCACTGGTGCACCTCTACCGTCCACGTCGACGATGCTGCAAGATTGTACCTCCTCGCCAGCAAGCAGGGCAAGGCCGGTGACATTTTCAACGCTACCAATACCACGAACATCACAATGCGCCAGGTGGGCGAAGCTATAGCCGCTGCACTGGATGTCCCCGCTGTCTCGGTTTCGTAGGAGGGCGCCACAACCACGATGGGCCCATTCCTGGCCAATTTCTTGACAGCAGAAAACCGTGCGTCCAGTGCGAAAGCGGTCAAGAACCTGGGATGGCAGCCTTGTGAACCCGGTCTGCTCGAGGACTTTGCTACGGGATTCTACCTCCGCGCTGCCCAGGAGATGCGCAACGGGACGTTCTTAATGTGAGGGACTACGATCCTGAATGCAATAGAATAAGGTCGTTGATTATTACGCGATGGATTTAGAAGCGAGATAGGAAGACAAGACCGTTCCACATAATCACTGAAAGGCCCTTCCTTACTTCCTTATTATAAGTCAACCATGCATCGATCTTTTTCCACTGAACGTTTTTGATAATTGTGGTCTCCCTCCCAGCTGGCGGAGATAGCTGAAGGGAGGCCTAAAGCAGCCTTCTTCACACATTTGTATGCTGCTACTGACTGCGCGTTGGGTGTGGTCGAATTTGTCACCCTATCTGACAAGCCCAAAGGTGCCTTTCCCTAGTGTTAATTTCAAATGAATTGTGCGGGGTGTGGACACGTACGTCATATTCCCAAATTCCTCCGACTACCCACCACCATGTCTGTCATTCACAACTACTCACTCTATGCGATTCCAGTATTCTCCCTGCTTGCACTTGCGCCACACGCATATGTAGTCGCTACGATTACTGGCAAGATTGGTTTTGACAATGCTGCCCCTCGCGGCAATCTGCAGCGCCTCAAGGACAAGGATTCCAGACTCAGCGCTCGTCTTCAACGCGCTCATGCAGCAAGCGATAATGGGTACGAGAACTTCCCCATCATTGCCTCGGCTTTGATCCTTGGCAATGCGGCTCGCTTGGACAACTCGCTGCTCAACAACTTTGCCGCAACCATTATTGGCCTGCGCGTGGCGTACGTTGCCATCTACATCAACCACGAGACGAGCGCCGTCGGATGGATTCGTACTGCAATCTATTTTGCGCAGTACTTCCCGGCCCTTTGGCTGATGACAAAGGCCGCTCAAAAATTCGCTCTCGAATAGCGGTGGTACTTTATTATAACGGTCATACAATATCCTAATGACTGGTGTTTTCTAAATTCTATATTAAGCGTGATTATTTGAGCAGTGTGCTTTTTCTGTCGTGGCTGTATCGCGTCTTA